>Ga0206123_10001425_pt1 | contig 22444 bp, 17 predicted proteins | sample Helgoland_Spring_2_FD_160086 | JGI IMG/M metagenome (GOLD analysis project Ga0206123, IMG submission 160086) | Pelagic subsurface seawater microbial communities from Kabeltonne, Helgoland, North Sea - Helgoland_Spring_Bloom_20160316_1 | ecosystem: Environmental > Aquatic > Marine > Epipelagic ...
CATTATCTTCCGGCAGCAACTTCTCATCCTTACTTTTTTTGGCGACAGCTTAATGATAAAGGGCCAGGTCGCCGGGTTGATTGATATGAGTCACTAGTTTGGCGAGTGGACTTGGATTGCTTCATTGATCTTGATCAATGTGGTTACTTCCGGCGCAATCTAATATCAATTTTCAAATTCTACTACCCTGGAATACCCTTAATGCGGTCAATCAAATCGATCCCGGCACCTCCCTTTATTTTTACGCGATTTATTTTTACGCGACAGGCACTTTACCTTCCCCGATTTCACCCGGCAGGCGTGCAAGACAATATCGCCACTGCTGTCTGTCAAGGGAACTCGCCATCATGAAAAAAATCACCTTGATTTTATGGCTACTGGTAGCTGATAGTGTTGTGGCCGATAGCAATGTAATGGAAGAGGTTGTTGTTACAGCGACACGAAGTGAAAAGGTTTTGCACGAAAGTCCCTACTCTGTCAGCCTGGTGACGAGTGAGGAAATTGAAAGATTTAGCCAGGATCAAGTTGCAGACATGATCGCTGGGTTGCCCGGAGTACATATCTCTGATGCCGGGCAGGCGGGCCAAAAGCGAATTCGTATTCGTGGCGAAGATTCCCGGCGTGTGGCGTTGTTGATTGATGGCCAGGAATTTATCGATCATCGTGAAGTGGGTGTTCCCTTGTTGGTCGACACTAACCGCGTTCAGCGAATTGAGATTGTGCGAGGTCCTGCATCTGTGTTGTACGGGCCCAAAGCGATGGGAGGTGTGATTAACGTCATCACAAGGGGACAGAGGGAAGGTCCCTGGAATATTGATGCGCTGGCAACTTACAACTCCGCGACCAATGGCCAGAACCTGTCGGTACAAGCGGCCGGTCAGTTGGACAGTTGGGGTTGGAGTATAGGTGGTTTTGATAACGATCAGGGCAGACGAGACACGCCGGCTGGCGAGGTTGAGAACACCGAGTATGCCAACAAGGGTACTAATGGCGAATTAAGTTTTGGTATGGATGACCATTCGTTCGCGGTTGCCTATGACAGGTATGAATCCGCGTCTCGTATTTATGTTGAGCCGCAAATTCGATTCACACCGCCATTTCTGGATTTTCAGATTGATAGTCCAAGACGAGACCGGGAAAAATTTCGCGCCGATTATGCCTACACACCGCTGGGAACCTATTTCCAGTCTGCCAAAATTGATATGTACCATCAGGTGAGTGACCGTGAATTTAACACTGTTACTTCATTGATGTTTGCCCCCGGCGCCCGGTCAGACACCAGTATTTTTAATGTCAGCCAGCTTGTGAGTGATGGTATCAATCTGCAATCCGACTTCCTGATTTCCGATAGTCTGAGCGCAATTGGTGGCGTGCAATGGATTAGTGACGAAATCGATCAGGTTAGAAACCGAATTGTCGCTGTCAATACGATTGCCGGTCCTGCTTCAATAACCAATGACATCGCTGACCTGTCGAGTATTGCTGTCTATTTACAGGGTGAGTATGAGTTTTCTGATCAGGTATCCGTGTTAGGTGGCTTACGCAGTTATGACGTTAGCGGCCAATTGAGTGCTTCCAGCCATGTTGCAAATTTGCCTGAATTCGAAGATCAGAACACCATCGGTACCGCAGCCCTGGTTGTGAGTGTGGATGAATCTTCCTACCGTTTAAGCTGGTCGGAAGGGTATATTTATCCGAGTTTGCTTAACCTGGTTGTTGGTGCATTTGCTGGCTCGAGTTTTATAAATCCCGTTGCTGATCTTGTGCCAGAGCAGTCTGATACTTTCGAGCTGGGTTACCGCTATGGTGGTGACCTGGTCACACTGGATTCTGTCTTGTTTTACACCAGAGCCGAAAACTATATTGATCATCAACCCTGTATCGCAGCAGATAACTGTGCGGGTATCCGGGACCGAATTTATCGCAACGTGGGTGAAGCTAACAGCCATGGAGTGGAATTAAGTCTTGGTATTGCCTTTGAGCAATGGCAGCTTGATTCTTCTGTGACATGGATGCAGCGTGAGAAGAAATATGAAGGCGTAGATACCTGGGATTCAGGTATTCCCCATGTTACCGGTTATATTTCGGGGCGATATCGCAGCAGTTTATGGGATAAACCCATGCTGGTTTCCTTGACGACCCGTTTCGAGACTCAATCCCGGGAATTAGTGGCAACACGTACCGGCTTTGCAACTGAAGAAAATGCAGGATTTGGAGTTTCTGACCTGGAAGTGCACTATGCGCTAAGCGAAGCGTCTTCTCTGACGCTGGTCGCCGCCAACCTTATGGATAAAGCCTATAGCAGTGCCACCGAAAATCTATTGGCACCGGGCCGACACCTTCGTATGAAATTTAAATTCTCTCTATAAACAAAACTGCCTCGCTGTTTGGTTAAGGGAAGCGCCCAAACAGCGAAGCGCATCAGTGTTGATTAATCACTGGCTGGTAACCAGTTAGTTGACGAATTGCACCAATAAACAGCGGACTCAGTACCAGACTGACAACAATAGTCGCGACAACCAATTGATAGCCTTCATCATTTACAATACCCCCGGCATAACCAATTGCAGCCAGTACAAAACTGAACTCTCCAATCTGGGATAACATTGCCCCTCCGTACAGGCTCTGTTGCCAGGATCTTCCCAGCACCCGCATGATGACAGCATTGATTAGAATATTTGTCAGGTAGACAGCGGCAACCAGCAAGAGTATTTCTTGCCAATTTTCGACTAAAAATTGCAGATCAAGCATCAGGCCGACTGACAGAAAAAAGCAGGCTATCAGAAGCACGTGGAAGGGTTGCAGCGTCTCATGGAACCAATGGGTTTCCTTTGCAGCAGAAACGCATATTCCCGCAACGAATGCACCGAGCACACTTGAAAGCCCCGCGAAACCGGTGATAAAGGCGAAACCAAGGCATATTGCCAGGGCACCAAAGACTTCGAGTTCGTGATTATCCTTCAGGAATTTTGCGCCAGGGATTGTAAAGCCGGGGTTTCGTAATACCCAGATGACCAGGGCGACGATAGCGATGGCAGCCACAATTTGTATTGCAAGTTGGCTGTAGCTAACTTCTTCGCCACCAAAAAATCCCAGGATGATCATCATGGGAACTATAACCAGATCCTGAACTAATAAAATGCCAAGTACATCCTGGCCAAGTGGAGAAGAAAGCTCCCCGGTATCCTGTAACATTTTCACAACGATGGCGGTGGAGGACAGGCTAACCACAAAGCCGAGCAGTACAATTCTGGCGAGGCTCCAATCGAAGTACCAGCCAATTGCCCAAACGACAACGCAACTGCCAAGTACCTGAAGCAATGTGCCAATAACTGCGATGCGCCAGGACTTAACAAGTTCAACCGGTCGAACTTCCATACCGACAAAAAATAGCAGGAGCACCAGCCCCATAGCGCCAAGTGGCCCTAAAACGGCACCATCCTGCACCAGGCCAAATACGCCGGGTCCCAACACCACGCCAACCAGTAGATAGGCAATGACAAGGGGTTGTTTTAGGAAGTCCAGAATAAGGCCCGCGGCAATCACCGCGAAACTTATTCCGACAACGATGACTAGCGTGGGGTCAAGATGCACGGGAATCCTCCAGAGTAGATGCATTCAGTATGCCTGAGTTTATCCCAGTGCAGGCAGAAACAATTTTGTGACTTTTAGTGACCCGGACGAGTCTGTTTATGATACGACGGATGTGGGTCATGCCACGGGGATTTAGCTTGTTTCCGGGGGTAAGCATTTCGCCCTACCGGAACTGAACATCAAGCGAAAAGGGGAACCACAATGAAAGACTTCATGCGTAAACTCAGGATTGGATTTACCCTGAGTTTGTTTGTGGTGATCGCGATAGTTGTCCTGCAAAACATGGCAGCGGTTGAAACAAATATCCTGTTTTATACGATCGAGATGCCCCGGGCGATTTTGTTAGCCTTGACTGCATTTTTGGGATTTTGTGCGGGTTTGATGGTTGCGCTCCGGCGATGATCAACAACCAGGCAAAATTTAGGTTTGGGGGGGGACGCTGGATCTCAGGCTGCGTGTAGTATCCGCAGTCTGCAGATTCCAGCTTTTCTTTGAACCGCTGCTTCACAATCCGAAACATCCTGGTTTTTTTCAGAATTAATTGTTGTCAGGGTGACTGTCCAGACACCTTGGGTTACAATTTTTTTGTCAAACATATGACTTTACGGTGCAGCAGAGTGCCGAGCAGCCGGGTCCAGTTCTCCGTATCGAATATAGCTGACACACCCTGAATCAGCGGAGTAGAAGTCATGAGATTATCAGCCCACGATGCGTCATTTCTCTATAGCGAGACAGCCAGCGGCCCCATGCATGGGGTTACGCTTTCGGTTCTAAATGGTGAGGTGGAATTTAACGAGATTTTCAGCTTTTTCGAAGCTCGAATTCACCTGGTTCCCCGGTTACGCCAGCGACTGTTATTTGTGCCTTTCAATATGGCTCACCCGAAATGGGTTGATGATCCGGAATTCAACTTGAGCAATCATCTGAAGTTGCACGAAGTACCCGAAGGGACCTCAATGGAGCAGGCAATCGAGATTGCCCTGGAGTTGGGTGAACCCTTGTTAGACCGCAATAAGCCGCTTTGGCTAAACTACGTGATACCTGCAGTTGAGAATCAAACCTTGCTTGTGCAGATGGGCCATCATGCCTTTCTTGATGGTGCAACCGCTGTAGCGATGTCGACTGTCCTCACCACAACCGAACCGGATTCGCCACCGCCAGTGGCCGCGGAAAAATGGAAACCCGGCAGACTGCCCACAGATGAAGAGTTAGTGCAGGAGGCGATGACAGAGCAAGCGATGGCTTTTTCCAACAGCCTGACCCAGGGGTTTAATTCCAATCCTGTTGATGTTCAGAAAACAACCGCAGTGCTTGCCCGACTTGCGAGGCCCGTCATGCAGGCACCCTGGAATGCAGGTGCAGTGGGTCCAAAAAGAAAATTTTGCAGTATTGAACTGACTCTGGATGCCTTCAAGTACATTCGGAAGTCGTTGGGCGGTACAATTAATGACGTTGCGGTTTCGGTGGTTGTAGAGTCTGCCGCGCGTTACATGAAAGCTGGGGGTGAGTTCACTGATAACCAATATCTAAGGCTGATGTGTCCCGTCGACGCCAGGCCCCCGGGTGATAATCCGCTAGAGATGGAAGGTAATCAGGTTTCAGGCATGTTTCCAATTCTGGAGGCAAGACCAAAGAGCATGGCGGCGAGGTATGTCGAGGTTAAACAGGAGATGAAGGGAATCAAGGAACGCGGCGAGGCTGAAACCTTGCACACGCTGCAGTCAACACAACCAAATTTTCCGCCGGTGATGATGGCCCCAACCCGATTTATCGGGACGCCGCTTGATCCCACACAGGCGCAGGCCGAAAATCCCCAGCCGGTTCCAATGAACCCGGGGCTGCGGCCACAACAATTTGGTTTTAACTTCACTGTCACCAACATCCCAGGCCCTACCTGGACTCAATATGTCGCAGGACTTGAAGTGCTTCGCTCCATTGGAACATTGATGTTGGGCGGTAACCTGGGTTTGGGTGTCAGCATCGTTAGCTACAATGGCAAAATGAGTTTTTGTTTTACAGCTGACCCACGTTTGATGCCGGATCTTAATGGTTTCAGTGATCTGGTGCAGGAAGCATTCGACGAACTGACGACTGAAGCTAAAACCCGGCAGGCCTCGGCTTGATCAACCGGCGGCAAGTTGCCGTCATTTGTAGCATTTCCCGGGGAATAGTTGACCTGTTTTCTGTTTGGTACAGCTGTTCCCCGATTCAACCTATCCACGCTTACGTACAGTGAAAACTTCAATCTCACGGTCGAATTATTCCATGTGAACAGTTCATCCAATTTTGAAAAAATGTTGTTTATCGACTTGAAAACCGCTGGCCCAACCCTATATTTTTTTATGCTCCCGCCTGTGAAGTGAACAATTCGGCTTCTGGTGAGGTGGTAATAAATATTTTCTAATAGAACAGATTAGTTTGGAGGTTGTTTAACGATGCAAACGTTTGATTATTCACCACGTTTTAGAATGACTCAGCCCTTTGATCGCATCTGGGATCAATTGCATACCGCGGTGCATTTTGATCAATCGGAATTCCCTGAGTATGACTTACTAAAAACTGACGAGGACAATTATTGTATCGTCCTGGCTGTGCCTGGATTTCGTCAGTCAGAAATATCGATGGAAACCCGCGACCGTGCCCTGTGGGTGAGTGGTCGGAAAGAAGTTGACGTCAATCATAACCAATACCTGTTTCGTGGTATTCCTGAACGTCAATTCAACCGTTGTTTCCAATTGCCGGAGCACGTCAATGTCACCGGTGCACGATTGGAAGCGGGATTGTTAACTATCGACATGGTCCGCGACATACCGGAAGAGCTTCAGCCAAGGAAGATCGAGATAATGGTTGATGAGAAGCCGGTACTGAAGGAGGCGATCAAAGCGGCCTGAGTCTAATTCGAGGGGGCTTCCCCCCCCTCGACCCTCTTTCGGGAGATACGATGATGAACAAAACAATTCTACTCTGTCTCGGAATGGTAAGCGCGTTCGTATTTGGCGCTTTGACATTTTGGGGCTATCAGAAAATCACAGAACCCGCGCCGGTAATGGAACAGGCATTTCTTAACGATGCTTTTGATGGAAGCTTTTTTAACAATTCACCTTCGCCTATTACCGAAATGGAACGGATGCGGAAACAAATGGACCGTCACTTCAACAACCCGGGTCTTTTCCCTGATTTCAATGGCTGGTTTGAGCAGCAATCTGGTAGTTTCCCTGTCAGCCAGATCAAAACCGGAGATGATGAAGAGTCTGTGTTTTACGTGTTGAACGTCAGTGGTAAGGATGTCGCCAATATCGAAGCTGCTTTAAGTAATGGGTACCTGTTGATCACGGCAGACTTAAAGGAAGAGGGCAATGGGACCAGTTCCTCTACCCATCTTGAACAAAGCTTTCCGATTCCTGGGAATGTTGATCCTGACTCCCTGCAAACAGAACATGTTGGTGGGGAGATCATCGTCAAATTTAGAAAACTGAGAGCTTGACCAAGCGGAAATGAAAACACGTTTAAAGCAGCAGATATGAGTAGTCTCCCTGTTGGCAATCTTCTGCAAACTCCAGGGTGTATCGTAAATAATAAGCACCACTGAATGTTAGTCAGGGTGAGACCTGTGTCAGAGTGTCTGGGCAATTGTTTCTGAGTAAGTGTTTCTGAGTAAGTGTTTCTGGGTCAGAGCTTCCAGGTGTTGTAGAATCAGTCAATGTCCACAGCAAATGCAAAACCTAAACCTGATATCGCAAAAGTTGAGCAATGGCTTGGTGATCACCACAAGTTATCGGTTGAGGATCTGGCACCCTTGATGGGCGGATACTGGTCATCCGCCTATTCCTACACTGTGGGCGAGAACAAATTTGTGCTTCGCCTTGGCGAGTCAGGCGATGGGTATCTGATTGATGAAAAGGCGTATCAGTTTAACGGCCCCATGTTGCCTGTGCCTCACGTGGTTGATCGCGGAGAAGCGCTGGGTTTAGCCTATGCGATATCGAATCGTCACTATGGCCAATTTATAGAAACCGTCGCAGAGAAAAAAGCGCAGCAAGTTGGGTTAGCGATGGACAACTTGCTGCAGGCAATGCGCGCTATAACGCCCGCTTCAGTTGATCAGGCTGTCTGGTATGACCCTGTTCAGTCCGATCTGACCTGGCACAAATGGTTGTTGGGCAGTTTGACAGACAGGCCCGATTCCCACACGGCAGGGTGGCGTCGCCGGTTGGCAGCCAAACCAGCGCTGGATAATTTGTTCAATGAATGTGATGCCAGAATTCGTGCTTTGCTGCCAGAGTGTCCATCCAGAGGGGACCTGGTGCACGGCGACTTGCTCCACCAGAATGTCCTGGTTAATGACGCCGCAGATAAAGTCACGGCTGTTTTTTCCTGGAAATGCTCCGCTCGAGGTGACTTTCTCTACGATGTTGCCTGGTGCACGGTTTGGAGCCCCTGGCATCCAGTGATTGACACAGCCGATATTTGGACGCGTGTGCTGGCAGCGGATGATCTGTCAGAAGCTGATCTTAAAAATGCAGCAATCCGGCACCACTGTTATGAATTGCAAATAGCCGCGTCACACATGGGTTGGTATGCCTGGACAGAGGATGAAGAGAACATGGCAAGTCTTGTTAAAGTCATCACTTTGATACTTCACCGTGGACCTCTAACGATCTGAGCAGTGTCAATCTTATACAACTCATTAGATGTTGTTGCTTCGTTTGGCCATAGCACCCGCAGTCGCCATAAGAAACGGAGTGAGAATTCTGCAGCAATCCCGCGTCATTTTTTGGCCAGGCTAAACAAATCACTAGTCAGGATAGTTTGCTGTGTGAATCAGGCTATTGAGTAACAATCCTCAAGTTAAGCGTCGTAATCTTGACCGCTATCATCATAATACTGCCGGAATATTGACCGGCAAATATTCTGGCAGGTGTTCCATGACCGAGACAGGGTTCGAACTTACAATTCGCTTACGCATTTGTATGTCGTTAACCGGTGATACTGGTATGCTAATACTCCAATCAGGACTTGTGAGTTATTGGCCAGCGCCGATTCGATTAGATCAAAGTGGAAAAAGCGTTCAAAAAAAATGATATGCAGCTTGTTGAACTCTGCCTAAGTGGAGATAAAGCTGCGTGGGAAGCACTGGTCAGGCGTTATCAGCGGCTTATATACTCTGTGTCGCGAGCATATTTTCGAAATGTCGTGGCCGATGACGTTTTCCAGGATGTCTGCCTTGAACTTTATCGACACCTGGAAACTATCCGTGATGTGAGGTCGCTGCCTTCCTGGCTAATTACCGTTACCAGGCGAACCTGCGGCAAGGCGTTAGCAAACATATCCGATTGGGAAGAGGTTGATGCGGAGAGTCTGGCAGATATTGATCAGAAAATCCCGGCAATCGAAAACAGGTTTTGGCTTGAACAAGTGCTTTCCTCACTTTCTGAGCGAGATCGAGAACTTATTACCTGTCTATACCTTGACCCCGATCAACCTACCTATGCAGAAATCAGTGAAAAGCTTCAGATCCCGGTCGCCAGTATTGGACCTACCCGCGCTCGAAGCCTTGAAAAGCTTCGAGCGCAATGGGAGGGTCATTGATGTCAGCCACAGGGGAAGAAAAAGACCTGGTCGATAACCTGCTTGCCAGATCGCCGCAAGTAGAAGCCGACATACTGAATTGGTTAGCTGATGTATGGCAATACTTTCTTGAATCGGGACTTTATTTTGCTGGCGGACCTGCAGATGAATCTACAGTCCACCGCCTGCAGTTAATAGACAAGGCGCAAGCTCTCGCGACAATGGATAATTCGTTGGCTGTATGGGCAGAAGCTAATCGTATTTCTGCACATGTCATGAACGCGAGCGAAAGATACAAAGAGGCCACAAAATTTTACGATCTTGCCATTCAGCAACTGGAAGAGCTTGGCGATATTGAAAATGCCATCAGGACGCGCCTTGGGTATGGTGCGGCATTAATGCAGTCCGGTTCATACGATTTGGCGATAAGGGTTTGTGAAACTGCGAAGGATTGGTTCTCTGGCAACGGTGACGATAACGGGAAAGCCCGTACACTGATCAATATAGGGAACATCTACCATCGAATGGACGAACATGCCAGGGCGCTGCAATTCCATCTTGAAGCAGCGAACTTGTTTGAATCTATTGGTAATGCCAGAGACTGGGCGGTAACCTCCGAGAATATTGCCAATGTCTACACGTTTCTGGACAGGTTCGAAGAAGCAGATGAAATGTACCTCAAAGCCTTTGAAATCGCGACCGAAAACGATCTGTCGAGTTTGGCTGAACAAGCTCAATACAATCGAGCGTACTTGCACTTTCTGCGTGGCCGTTACTCAGATGCAATTTCAGCTTTTAATGAATTGAGACAATACTTTTCCGATGGTAGAAGTCCGCGGCATGCGGCGCTCTGTGATCTTGATCAGAGCGAGATCTACCTGCAACTAAATATGCCGGCAGATGCCGCTCGTCTGGCAATGTCTGCGAGTGAAGCGTTTAACAGCATTGGCATGGCTTATGAAGAAGCGAAATCAATTGCTTTCAGGGGGGTTGCGGAAACACAGAGACACAGATATCAGGAAGCTCTGGAGTATTTTCAATCTTCAGCGCCGATATTCGAATCCGAGGGAAATGAATTTTGGATTGGTATGCTGGACATTTATCGGGCAGAAGTCCTCCTGTGGCTGGGTCGTCACTGGGAAGCGAAATTTTTGGGTGAGAGCGCTCTCAATAATTTTGAGCATCAGGGTATTGCCTACCAACAAGGTATGGCAATGATATTGTTAGGTCGCGTCGCCATTGCCATGGAACAGGATAGCGAGGTAGATCGCCTTTCAGTCGAATTGCTCGATTTAATTGGCAAAAAAAATGTGCCTTTACTAGCGTTTCCTGCGCGGGTGCTTTGCGCACAAATCTCGGAACGAACCGGCGATTTAGTAGAAGCTGAACGGCTATATACAATGGCTGCCAATGCCATTGAAGAGCATCGAAGCTATCTTCATCATGATGAACTGAGAATTCGCTTCGTCGATGGCAAAGAGACTGTATACGAAGCGCTTGTACAACTCAGCCTCCGACATGATGAGCGTTTGGCTTTTGGTTGGTGTGAAAGAGCAAAGTCTCGCGCACTTGCTGACTTGTTGGGGCAGCATTTACCTTCAGTGGCAGCTCATTCGGACACTGAACTCCTGGATCACATACATCGCCTTCGGGAGGAGTTAAATAGTCAATATATACGTTCGAGACCGGAGGGGGGTGAGTTTGAAGCACCACCGGTAGCGTTGATAGAGCAAACGGAGCAGGAATTAGAGGCTGCGTTCCGAAAGCTGTCAGATGTGGATGCTGAGTTTGGCGCCCTTTTTGGTGATCTTCCTGCGAGCCTTGAGGCTATACAACGGACGCTCTCAGAGGATATCACCCTCGCTGAGTTCTATATTTCGCGAGGCGAGGTGATTCTGTTTCTGTTGACACATAACAGCTACCGGGTGGTCCGTCGCCTGTCGTCGTTGGAAAAGGTGCAACAACTCAAACAAGGACTACAGTTCCAGATGCAAAAATTTGCACTGGGTTCAGAGTACATTCAGCAACACCACTCCCAGATGTTGGAGGCAACCAATCTCTATCTGAAAAGACTTCACGAAAATTTGATCAGCCCCTGGATAGCTGAAGTTAACACCAAAAAAATTGTGTTTGTTCCTCATCAGGCTTTACACGGGATACCGTTCCATGCCTTAACTGATGGTGATTCTTACCTTATTGATCAATTTCAAATTGCTTATGCCCCCAGCAGTGAGGTCTTTAGATTAACGATGAGCCAGTCTGAGGTCGTTGGTTCAGAAGGTATGTTCATTGGGTTTGCGGATGAGAACGCGCCTTTAATTGATGAAGAGCTTAAGCGACTCAATACACTCGAACCCGATGCGCAAATTTTTTCCGGGTCCAATGCCACACGGAGCAATCTATTTGATAACGCGGTCGATATAAAGTATCTGCATATCTCAACTCATAGTTATTTTCGAAAAGATAATCCAATGTTCTCGGGGTTTCATTTGGCTGATGGTCCTGTGACCGCTCTGGACCTTTATTCAAAATCCTGGCCATTGGAATTAGTCACATTGAGCGGATGTTCTTCCGGTGTTTCCAGTATTTCGAGTGGGGATGATCTTGTGGGGCTTGTCAGGGGGTTTCTCCATGCCGGAGCAAAAAGCCTATTGCTGAGTCAGTGGCATGTGAGTGACGAGGCGACCACGGAATTGACGGAATCTTTTTATAAACACTGGCTCGATCATAATGATAAGGCACAGGCTTTACAGCAAGCAATGATCAGCGTTCGCAAGCAATATCCTCACCCGTTTTATTGGGCGCCATTTATGCTGCTTGGTGCCGTTTAAAAAAATATTTTCATCCTGTGTATTTTTCTGCATGCCAGAGCACACCTTATATATAACCAATATATAAGAGCAATAATAATGGAACATGTAGATGTCACAACAATACTGAATGGCCTTGAGGGTCGTTTGACCGGTGAACAACGAAAAGCGTTAAAGAGCCATCTGGCCAATTGCCAGGAATGCTCCGAAACATTCAGTGAGTATGCTTCTTTGTTAGATGCGCTGTCTCAGCCGGTGCTCCACGATGCACCTGCGTCAGCAATCGAGAATGTGCTGGGGTTGTTTCAGCCAAAGGAGACGAAAACTCGTTCTTTAGCGGGGGTTGTCCGAACTTTGTTACAGGATAGTTGGTCAAGTGACGCTGTTTTTGGCCTGCGTGGAGAACTGGATGTTCGCCAGGTGGGTATGTCGACAGATAATTATGACCTTCACCTTAGTATTGATTATGCAGGTGCCAATATACGGGGTCAGCTACTACCAAGGTTAGGCCAGGGTTTTATCCCGGAGTTTCAAGCTCGACTTGTTAGTCAAACCGGCAACGAACTGGACACCATTTTTGCTAATGAATTTGGTGAGTTTGTGCTTGCCAACACTGGAAGCGCCAGCCAGTTGGAGTTGGTGCTTAATGACGGAAAAATTCTGCAGTTTGAAGTACCGGACGGTAATCAAAAATGACCGTCTATTCGCAAATTACACAATAACCATTGGGCTGCACTGTAGGATTCGCCCATTCCCTGAGTACATATGCCATGAAATTAAAACAAACATTATCAAAGCTTGTCGCACCGTTTCTGTTAGGTACGAGCTTACAGGCGACAGCTGGTACCTTTCTTTTGTCAGGTGACACTACCCGGACTCTGTCCAGTGAGCCAGTCACTGCAATTGTCCGGATTGATGAATCAGCTCATCTAAATCTGATTCTAAAATTGTTGAACGGTATGGTGTTGGATGAGATTCCGGATGCAAATACTTATCTCGTCTCCCTGCCCTCGATGCCTTTTTCTGTTCCTTACGGGGTGCAGATGCTGGAACTCAATACCCATTTAAGCTTACCCGTTGAACTGGAAGTTGGCGTACTAGAGGTTCCCTCTGATACTGCGGCGCTATGGTATTCCGAACAGCAGGCGTTCCAAATCGTCAGGGTGCCTGAAGCCCATGATTTTACCAGGGGCCAGGGCGTCATCGTTGCGGACATCGATTCAAAGTTTGATCACGAACATCCAGCTTTGGCGAGCAGGTTTGTTGACGGTTTTGACTTTGTCGAAGGCAACCCTGAGGGTGCTGGTGCGTTGAATCAATCCAGTACTTCTTACATGTTTGAAGGTGGAAGTGCAGATCTGTATCAATCAAGTACCTCTTACATGTTCGAAGGTGCAGATACGGGCTTATTTCAATCCAGTACCTCCTATATGTTTGAAAATGACCTGTTTCAGTCAAGTACCTCTTATATGTTTGAGGAATATGACATCAACTTTCTCGACAACTCTGTGGTAGGACTTTTGACCCCTGCGGGTGCCGGGTTAAGTCACGGTACATTCACTGCCGGCATTATCGCCGCTACAGCACCTGACGCCAAAATCATGCCCCTTAGAACTTTTGATGATGAAGGCAAAACGGATTTATTCTCTCTGGCTAAAGCAATCAGATATGCTGTAGATCATGGTGCTGATGTCATCAATATGAGCTGGGGAACCAGTACAGACTCGGAAGCGATCCGTTCAGCGATTCAACATGCCGCGGCAGAAGGTGTTGTTCTGGTAGCTAGTGCTGGCAATATGAATTCAGAGTATGCCTACTATCCGGCCGCATATGAGGAAGTCATTGCCGTGGCAGCAACCGATGATCTGGATCATAAGGCAAGCTTCTCGAGTTATGGCGAGCACGTGCTTGTGTCTGCCCCTGGTGTCAATATCATTTCTGCCTATCCCGGTGGTTCCTATGCGATTAAATCGGGTACCTCATTTTCGGCCCCAATGATTAGCGGGCAGGCCGCGCTGATGAAGAGTTTGTATTTGAAAGATATTAAAAAGCGGGTTGCAGGAACCTCTGTTGAAATCGATGCAAAAAACCCTGCCTATCAGGACAAGTTGGGCGAGGGCCGAACGGATGTGATGAAAAGTATTGAGGATGGCTACATCGAGGAGGTTGAGCCGCCAAAAGTCAAGAAACCATCCTATGGATTCAAAATCTTCTTTTCATTCGGAGCTTGATCATGAACGCTATTGTCACGAACCTGCCCCACGAAATTCGCTACGAACTCGACCGAATTGAAGAAAAAGGCCGACGCCAGAGTATTGAAGTCGCCTCGGCATTTATCTTCCTGATCGACCTGCGTGATAGCTATACAGGTGGGCACAGCACCAGGGTTGCAACTTACTGTCAAGAGATTGCATTGCGCATGGGGTTGGATGATGCTGACCTTGATATGGTTGTCACCGCGGCTTCGCTACATGACGTCGGCAAGATTGGTGTGTCAGACCCGGTTTTACTCAAGAATGGCAGGCTCACAGATGAGGAGTTCGGAGAAATCAAAAAGCATCCCGAGTACGGCTGGATGGTGCTTCGGAATATTGAAGGACTCAAGGAAGCAAGCCTGGTAGTGCTACATCATCACGAAAGACTGGATGGTCGGGGATACCCGGGTAAGCTAAAAGGAGATGCAATTCCGCTGGGTTCTCGCATCATTGCAGTTGCCGATACCTATGACGCTATGACAACCAACCGACCCTATCGAAAAGCAATGAGCACAGATCAGTCTTTGACTGAAATAGAGCGATGTTCCGGTAGTCAATTTGACCCTGAAGCTGCAAGCGCTTTTATCTCTTATATGGGGGCTAGTGTCGCTGCAGCCTAAACTCCGAGGTGGTTAGCAGTGACGGGTTTTATGTTTATTGTCTTCCTTCTGGTTGTCTGAGGAGTAAACTATCTGCTCCTCATTAGAACGAAGACAGATTCATGAAAACTTTTGTCCTGCTGCTTGTCACAGTCATCTTCCTGTCCAGTTGTGGCATTAATAATATTCCTACTTATGACGAAAAGGTAAAAGCCGGTTGGGGACAGGTGGAAAACCAGTACCAACGCCGGGCAGACCTGATTCCCAATCTTGTAGAGACCGTAAAGGGTTATGCCGCCCAGGAAAAAGATACGCTGACGGCGGTTGTTGAGGCGAGATCGAAAGTCGGCTCCATGCAAGTATCTCCGGACATCATCAACGACCCGGCAAAATTGCAGCAATTTGAGCAGGCCCAACAGCAGTTGTCAGGCGCCCTGAGTCGGTTGATGGTTGTAGTGGAGAAGTATCCTGATCTTAAGTCGAACCAGAATTTTTTAGCGCTTCAGTCGCAATTGGAAGGGACAGAAAACAGGATTAGCGTGGCTCGTCGGGATTACATTGCTGCGGTGGAGAAATACAACACCGAGATCCGGACATTTCCGGGGCGCATATGGCATTCGATGATGTATAGCGAAATGCAGTTGCGAGAGACCTTCAAGGCGACAACAGCGAATGCAGAACAAGCACCTGCGGTTAAGTTCTGATGCGATATATTCTGCTCCTGTTTTTTCTCGGCTGGTCGCAGTTAAGCTTCGCTGCGCCAGACTTTCCGGCGTTACGGGGTCGTGTAGTTGATACCGCTGATATGTTGTCTGCCAAAGCTGAGGCACAGATTACAGCGCTTTCCGAGGCCCATGAAAAAGCAACGTCGAATCAGGTAGTGGTTGTGACCCTGCCTGACCTCGGTGGTTACTCCATAGAAGAGTACGGCTATCAACTTGGCCGACATTGGAAAATTGGACAGAAGGATAAGAACAACGGCGTGTTACTGATTATTGCAGATGCCGAACACCAGATGCGTATCGAAGTTGGTTATGGTCTTGAAGGGGATCTGACCGATGCAGTTGCCAGCAACATTATTAGTACCGTTATCACACCACAATTTAAGCTCACCCGATTTGATGAGGGGACAGTTGATGGTGTGGTTGCGATCATCGCGGCAATTGGCGGCCAATATCAAATGCGTGAACCAGTGGGTAACCAGCAGAAAGAGGTTCCGGCATTTTGGATATTTCTGGTGATTGCGATGCTGGTCTGGTCCGGTTCATCTCGGGGTGGTGGTGGCGGATTGCTGACCGGTTTGTTACTGGGTAGTCTGATGGGTGGACGTGGTGGTGGCGGATCTCGCGGCGGCAGCTTTAGCGGTGGTGGTGGTAGTTTTGGTGGCGGTGGCGCAAGTGGGAGATGGTAGACGATGACATTGCTGACTGAAAGTGAAGCTAAACAGGTTGCAGACAAAATTACGGAAGTTGAGCAGCACACTGATGCTGAGCTGGTCGCTGTGCTTGCGCGGAAGGCGGATGACTACAACTACATCCCAACCCTCTGGGCAGCGCTCATAGCCATTGTTTCTCCGGGACTTGTGCTCTTCTCTCCTCTCTGGGTTGGGGTAGCCGACGTCATGATCATCCAGATGCTGGTTTTTCTTGTGCTGGCGTTTTTGCTTCGCATCCCTTTTATTCTGCAACGCATTATTCCTGGGCCGGTAAAACGACACAGAGCCTCAAACCTGGCCTATCGGCAGTTCCTGGAAAACAATCTCCACTACACAAAGGGGGAAACAGGATTATTGATATTTGTTTCTGAAACAGAACACTATGTGCAAATCATTGCCGACCGTGGCATCTCCAAAGTGGTGCCGGATGCAGAGTGGAAAAAAATAGTGGATCATCTGACCGGTTGTGTAAAGTCGGGCAAGACCCTTCTGGGTTTCCTTGACACAGTTGAGGCTTGCGGCCTGCTGCTGGCCGAGCACATACCTTCAACTGGGGAACAGGACGAACTGCCAAACCGATTGGTAATGCTGGATTAGTTTTCGTTCTGTTTTGTGATAATTCAGGGACCAGTTGCAGACATTAGCCACCCAATGTTTGTTCGACGCTTAAAGTCTGCTGAAAACGAACTGACCCTTGAGTGACGCCTCATTTGTAACGGATCTGTATTCGGTCAGGATTGGCAAATAGTGCTGTCGCTGTACAGGAATGATGTCCCCGATTAACAATGCAGCTTTCGCGGTGGATGAGCCGGGTGATCCAAAAGCCTGGTGTAAGGACTGAAACAGTGTTTCGTGTTCGGCGCCCAGTTTACCAACATAGGGTGGAGCCATGGCCTCTGAACTCCGTCCAACAATTTCTAACCCGGCCACAGACTCCGGGGTATCACGGGCCAGGATGCGCCAGGTGACTGCATCTATCGCAGCGACATCAACTTTGCCTGATTTTAACGCTTTAATACTAGCCTGATGAGATCCCGTTACAACAACATTTTTTGGGTTGCACATTGAGAGCAGCGCTGACCATCCTGAGCGGGATGAAAGTGAATTTACCGCAGCGGTTTGCCCCTTGAGATCGCCAACGATATAGCTGTAGTACATGCCTGGTGTGCAATCCAGATCGAACACGGGTGCCGCAATGGGTTCGATAGGTGCATTCGACAAAAACAAATCAAGGCCGCACGCCTGGGAAACCAGTAACCCGGGGTCCTGCCAAAGATCTGCCGCTGCCAGTTGGCGATTGAGTTCTCCGGGATATCCTGTCGCTCGCCACAGGCTATCATTTGCCCACTGGACGCTGGGCAGGTCATACCAGGGAAACGAAGTCAGCATCTAGCTTGTGCTGACTGTTGAATCAAAAGAAGATATGTTGGCTGAGGTGGACAAATCATGACCTTAACTTTATAAAAGTTGGATCATTCTAACCTAAGGGAACTACGCCGCAGGCTGAAGTGAATGGAAGACGTGAATAGTAGGACCTCATGTATTCAGCCAATTGTGTTATTTTTGTACGAGAAAGCGGGATTTGTAACAATTTTTGTCGGTAATTTTTACAACAGTGGAAGCAAGACAAAACCAGAATTGATTCTTTCTCTTATTTATCATAGAGATAGGATTAGAGGCACGATCATTGCATAATATAACTTATAAATTTGAAGTTGATTCCAGGAAATTGAAATGAAAAATGCAGTTTACGTCTTTTTTGCACTGTTGTTGACCAGCACAGCTAGCGCGGTACCATTAAATCTTTCACCGCCTATCGACCATCTCACCATTATGAATGTGCCGATAGAGTTGGCAGGTTTGCAACTCACCAGTGCTCTGCCGCAGATGAGCTTAGCGACGGATAACCACGGTCACATGGCCTCAGGTGATGTATTGATGGGTGCTGTCTTTCCTTTACCACCCATAGGTATTACTTTACCAACTGGATTTGGCATGGGGCCGCTACCATTTCAACCGGCACCCTTTCTAGCTGTAAATCTGATCAGCTCAGGTGAGTATCTCAGCATTGACCTCGATCAATTCTGGTTTAACTCTGTCGCTGGCCAGTTGGAGTTTACAGGTTTACTTACGACACTATTTCCACCGGTTCCAGTGCCAGGGTCTGTGCTTGATGTCTTAAGTCCGGGACTTGTGGGCGTTATTATCTCCAGCCCCGGTTTTATACCAACAGATCTTCTGGGTAACTTCACTACCACCTCAGCGACGGTACAAATATTTAACGTTCCGGTACCGCCAGCACTTCCTTTATTCATGATTGGTCTGGTTGGATTGTTACTGGGGAGCAGACGCAAATCCAAAATCTAGATTCCCCTTCCTAAATAAAAAAAGCTGCTCTTGCAGCTTTTTTTTTACCTGCTGACCCGAGAGCCCGCTAAATCCCAACCTGACCCGTGAGTCGACTTTACCAGTGTCGACTTGCTTAACAGTCTGATGTTTTCTTGTTTCTGAATTTCGATAATATTTTTAAAAAACAGTAGTTTGCAAGTTCTGGAATAGAACTTGCTTTAACCAGTTACTGATCATGCGCCCTGTATGTACAAATTCGGAGAGAAATGTGAAACATCTTATATCTATTGCACGGTGGTGCTTATTTGCGTTCCTGATAACACCCACACTGGCGACCGCTTCGTTACTGGGCGTGGCACCGACAAACCCAAGAGTTGGGTTAATTAATGATCCTGCCGGGACCCCGTCGACCTATACCTATAATTCAGCCACCTCCACCGGTTCGTTCAATATTCTCTCCCAGGCATCCGGATATTTTGACACAGGTGTCGCTGTTTTTATTCTTCCAAACGGTGATGGTGTGCGAACCTTGAACCTGGACATTATTGTTGATGACACCGGCGCTTTTGTGATGGACCAAAATGGCCCGGACCTGGTGATTCACGGTGTTATCGACCTGAATTTCAACTTCATTGCAGATTCGGGAGAACCGGGTACAGCAGTGGACCCGGTCACAGGCGTACTACCGATTTTGACCGCTGAAACAATTGATTTTGGTTTTCTGAACAGCACTTCACCCACTGACAGATTTGACTTTCTGCTCAGCGTGACCTCGAGCCAGGTACCTGGTTTGCCGGTTGGCGCTGTAATTGGTTATGCAATGCAGGCGGAGAACTCTACCTTTAATGGAGATTTCACAACTGACTTCCAGACCCAGGCAAAAGGTGATATCGGTACCGTCGGTGCACTTGGCGATTATGTTTGGCTGGATCAGGATGCCGACGGCATCCAGAACGATGGTGAAACCGGCGTTAATGGTGTCACCGTTAATCTGTTAGCGAATCCGGACGGAGACGGAACCTGTTCGTCTGACGACGAAAGTGCCAGTCTCGATGACCAGGGCTTGCCGATCACTACAATGACGGGTCCTCATCCAGTGACAGGAGCACCCGGCTTTTACCTCTTTGCCAATCTGGATGCCGGTGACTACTGTGTGGAATTTGTCGAGCCCGTGGGTTTGAGTTTCACTACTCCTGGCGTAAGCAGCAATGAGGCTGATAGTAACGCGGATATTACCACTGGCCGATCAGGAAACGTTGATCTGGCACAGGGCGAAACAAATCTTACTATTGATGCGGGGCTGATTAGTCTGGCAACACTCGGCGACTATGTTTGGGAAGATCTCAACGGCGATGGTGTCCAGAACGACGGTAATACTGGCGTTAACGGCGTCGAAGTGTTGTTGATTTCCAATCCGGACGGTGACGCATCTTGCGCTTCAGCTGTCCCTGATGAGTCAGTGGTGTCGACAACGTTTACAACAAACAATCCCTCGACCGGAAATCCAGGTTACTACCTGTTTGCTGACCTCCAACCCGGTGACTACTGTGTTCAGTTTGTATTACCTGCAGGATTTGTCGGTTACACCGGCCAGGATCTGGGTGGTGATGATGCAGCAGACAGCGATGCTGACCCAGCCAACGGTACAACGGGTAACATCAACCTGGTCTCGGGTGAGACTGATTTGAAGGTTGATGCCGGACTGGTCAATCCAACCTCCCTCGGAGATTATGTTTGGAAAGACGAAAATGAGAATGGTGTTCAGGACATCGGCGAGCCAGGTATCCCGGGTGTTGTCGTTCAATTGCTCGACTGCAGCGGAAATGATGTCCATGATTTTAATGGCAACCCTGTCGCCGCGACCCTGACAGGTCCTGATGGCGAATATGCATTTTTCAATCTTGCACCCGGTAGCTACACGGTGAAATTCACAGCACCAGACGGCTTTATCTTCGCGACAGCAAATGCCGGCGAGTTTGGTGGAATAGACGTTGCAAATGACAGCGACGCCGAGTCGGTTATGGGGGATATGGGTACAACAACCTGTATCGAACTCAAGAGTGGTGACAATAACCCCGCAACCATCGACAATCCTGATATTGATGCCGGGCTTGTAGACGTTCGTTCACAGTTGGGTGACTTTGTCTGGGTGGATACCAATGCAAATGGCATCCAGGATGCAAATGAACTTGGCAACGGTATCGAAGGGGTTAATGTTGAGCTGCTTTACTGTTCACGAATTCCTGTGCTTGATAGCGCTGGCAATACAGTCACCGCCACAACTGACATCAATGGTTTGTACCTTTTTGATAATCTGCTACCGGGTACTTACAAGATTCGCTTTGATCTGGATTCCCCTGCACTCACCGACTATTTTGTCAGTCCCCGGCACGTTGGCGGTATTGCGCTTGATAGCGACGCCGATGACGTCTCCGGCGAGAGTGACTGTATTAGTCTTGCACCACAGGAATCAAACCTGACAATTGATGCAGGCTTTTACCGACTGGCATCGCTTGGAGACTACGTCTGGCTGGATGCAGATGCAGACGGCATACAGGACTTCAACGAAACCGGAGTTGCCAACTTGACTGTTCAACTTCTTAATTGTTCAGACTCACCCATTCTTGATGGCAGTGGAAACCCGCTGACAACTTATACTGGTTTTAGTGGCGAATATCGGTTTGATGAATTGACCCCGGGTAACTACAAGGTCAAGTTCATCACCGATGGTTCCCAGGGATTTACCATCCCTGGTGCAAACCCTGACGACACGATTGACAGTGACGTGACCGATATCATGGGCAGCATGGGTACTACTGACTGTATAGAACTGGGTTCCGGTGACGGCGACCCGTTGTCCATTGATAATCCAAACATAGATGCGGGGCTTATTAGCCTTGCCCAATGTGATCTCACGGTTAATGCTACCTGCGCGATCATGCAGCAGACTTCGAGTAACTTTGTCTGTAAGGACGCGAAGCCAATCGACACGCTCCAGATGACCTGGAACGGCCAGGATAATGTCACCGTCGTTGCCTACTATGGCAAAGTCGATGGTGGCAGTGTGCTTGCGACTGTGAGCAGCGTTAACAACGGTGATAGTGTCAGTGTCAGCGGTTATAGCGGTGCGCCGAATGACAACGAGTGGGAAGTCTTTGATGAAAATGACATCCAGATCGGTATCTCCAGGTTCCACATCAGCTGTTCCGACAGTGGTATGAATGGTCCGGAAGATTGCGGTTTGCCGCAAGGTAACAGCAAGGACGATGATCCCGTCTTCCTGAATGAATGGTTACTTGAAGGACTGGTCGGCAGTAATGGCGTAGCCCTGCAGTGTTCACCTCCGGCACCTGTTGCTGGCGCTGAAGCTTGTATGTTTGAAACACCTGCTGGTCCACATTGTACCTCCAAGCCGTTTGCGCTAGGGCTAAGGTATCTGGGTGGTGCTTGTACTATTTCCAACGCCCAGGGTGGTAGTGCTGAATGCCTCGTCGGTGGCACAGCTGGTGAACCCGTTAGAATTCGGGTGACCAACGACAAAGGTTCCAAGGTTTTCCTTGATACCGGGGTTGCCAATGTCACCCCGGGTGACGTGGTTTATGCCTCTGCGGCAAATGCCTCGGAAAATGATTTTGATTCCAAGTCCGTTGTTGAAATTTACAGTGCGACTAACAACCTGTTGCAGGCGGTAGAATTCCACACTTCCTGTTCTCAGCCCCTCAATCTGGGCGACCGATTCGGTGCCGTGGATATCGTATCCATCGATACCAAAGAGGGTGAAAGTTATACCGCTGGCGCTGAGGTTGTGTTCGAGTACACAGTGGTGAACAACAG
>Ga0206123_10001426_pt1 | contig 22420 bp, 28 predicted proteins | sample Helgoland_Spring_2_FD_160086 | JGI IMG/M metagenome (GOLD analysis project Ga0206123, IMG submission 160086) | Pelagic subsurface seawater microbial communities from Kabeltonne, Helgoland, North Sea - Helgoland_Spring_Bloom_20160316_1 | ecosystem: Environmental > Aquatic > Marine > Epipelagic ...
AATCACCATGTATCCCTCTTAATACATTTTTTTTAGATGTACATATTTTGTCATGATTAAAATCTACATACCTTATATTTCCTGTTTTCCATAAAGTACAAATATCACCTCTATAGTCAGAATAATAATCAGTAGGAATTACTAAAACGTCTTTAATTTTCATTGATAAAAGAATCTATTAAATGTCTTAATGTTGTAATCTCATCATCAGTAATTAAATGATTATTACCTATAAAAAAACCATTTTCATGTAAAAATTCAGCTGTAGGATAATTTTTGGGTGATGGTGTGTTTTCTCTCTGTAAAAAAGGTTGACGGAGAAGATTTCCACTACATAAAGGGCGGGTTTCTACTTTATATTCATTTAAATATTTTTCTAAACCTGATTTAAATTTAGAAGATTTGCAAATAAATGGTAAACAAAAACTACTGTTACCTTCTACTTGGTAATCTGATATAAAATGTTCAGGGTATTGGTTTACTATATCTATAAATTGGGTAAAAACCTGTCTACGTCTTTGGTTATTAGTATCTAACCTTTTTAGTTGTGATAACCCAAGTACAGCATTGATTTCCATACTCCTTAAGTTATAACCATCAGTTACAAACATAAATTGTGGGTGAATATCTGGATATTGATTTTTATATTCCTCAAACTTTTCAGGTAATGCCTCCCTAGCCATACCGTGGCTGCGTTTTACTTTCATTAAGTTGTATAGTTCTTTATCATTTGTACATACAAATCCTCCTTCTACGGTAGTCATATGATGTCCAAAGTATGAGCTAAAAGTAGATCCTTCGGATAAAGTACCACATTTTTTTCCTTTATATGTAGTTCCATGGGATTCACAAACATCTTCTATAAATAAAGCATTAGGGAATATTTCTTTGTAGGCATCTATATCTGCAGATATTCCAAATAAATGGGTTACAAAAACCATTTTAACTTCTGGGTGATCTTTAGCTATTTGTTTTAGGTTATTTAAATCAAAACTAAAGGTTTTAGGATCAATATCACAAAAAATGGGTTGTAATCCTAATTGTATCACAGGTGATATATTAGTAACCCATGTAATACAAGGAACTATTACTTTATCTCCATTTTTTAACCCATATTTTTCCTTCATAGCAGCTACTAATAAAGTATTTGCTGTACTTCCTGAGGAAACAAATAATGAGTATTTACACCCTAGCCATTCTGACCATTTTTGTTCAAATTCTTTTACTTTAGGGCCATTGGTTAAACGACTAGTGTTTTTGATAAAATCTATCATCAAAGTTTTATCTTCATCAGTAATACAATCTTTCATCAATGGCCAAGAAAAAGGAGTATTATCTACTAATTCTCTTGTTGAATGGGGTTGGTTAAATGGTCTTTTATAAATGGTTTTCCCATTATTAGGTGACTCGTAAATAAATTTATTCTCCTTCATTGATATATCTTTTATTTTTTAAGTTTAGTGTTTGGTATACTTTAATTAGTTCATCTATGCCTTCTTCTAGAGTTATAGTAGTTGTAAAACCTAAAGCATTTATTTTATCATAAGATACTTCGTAATCTCTATGGTCTTTATCACTATCAAAGTCATTATAATATACAACACAACCTGTTTTTTCCCTAATTAATTCACAAACTTCTCTTTTACTAAAGTTCATTTTATTAGATCCAACATTATATACTTCACCAGCCATTTTGTCTGAGTTTTCAATACCAAATACAAACGATTCTACTAAATCTTTTACATGAATAAAGGTTCTCATAAATTCAGGTTGGTATACTAGCATGTATTTTTGTGAAACTGCTAAATAAGTTAAATCATTAACTAAAAGATCTAATCTTAAACGAGGAGCAGCACCAAAGGCTGTAGCAAATCTATATGCTATAGCTTTATCATGCTTCATAACTTCTTGTTCCCCTACTGTTTTAGTTTTTGCATATAACGAAGTAGGATTTAATGGGGTTTCTTCAGTACATATTTTATCTACTTTCCCATAATTAGAACCTGTAGAACCATACATTAATAATTGATTAGGAGATAACATATTAACTAAGTCTTTAGTAGCCTTAGCATTAACCATTTCGGTTAATTCAGGGTTTTTTTCACATACAGCATACCCTACTAGGGCTGCTAAATGAATGATAACATCTTTTTCTTTAATAGCAGATTTTAGTTTAGATCTTTCTAAGATATCTCCCTTAATAAAATGGAAGTTTTTATTCTGGAAAAAGGGAATGAGCACATTACCATCATATGTTAAAGAATCATAGACAGTTACCTCATATCCATTATCTAATAATTTAGGTATTAAAGCAGTGCCTATGTAACCAGCACCGCCAGTAATTAATATTTTTTTCATTTTATATATGGTTTTAATTTATCGTGTATGTAATCTAATTTAATATCTAAAATATTACTTTGGATAACATTAAAGTAATGATTTTTGTTTTTCATAACGTGGTTATCAAAATCACCAAAATATGTTTCGGCAAAACCTTTTCTATAATTTGATGTCCATAATTCTCCACTACTAATAAAAGGGGGTTTAAATGAGTAATAATCATCAATAACACCTTTTTTAAATAACCACATCCAATACAAAGTATATTCAGTCCATGTATTTGGGTGACCATTAGTAGTCCTTAGGAGTAAATCTAAGTAATTTATTTTATGAGTTGCTTCTAAATGATCAATTAAATTTAAAATTTCTTTAGTAACAAATATTTGTGGAGATACACCCATTAATTTATTTATGTGTAAAGAATTATTTTCAAGTTTATTATCAGAATTTTTATCTACTATAAATTCTTCAACCCCGGGGCATACTAGAGCAGCAGCGTAAGTATACCAGGGTTCACATGTGGGTTTACCCATTTCAGTTAAATATGAACATATCAATTTATCATCGTTAAACATATCATTATATGAAAACGGTTTAGTTAAAAATAAATCGGTTTCAAATGAAAAATAATGTTCGGTTTCAATTTGTTTAGCTATTTCAAATTTTACTAATTGTTGAATTATCCACCCAGGATGAACAGTTTGTTGTCTTAAAGGATATGTTTCTAGTTGTGGTATTAAATCTAATTCATTAATAAATTCAAAGGGAAATTCAGGGTATTCTTTAGTAAGGGTAGTTTTTATTAATTCTATATCAGATCCTCGAGTTATAATATAGAATTTATGTAGATCTTTTAAGTTTAAAAATTTTTTAAAAGTAGGTAATTGTACTTTTAAAATTCTATCTAAATCATTATCCTCGGCTGTTCTATGGTTTACTACCATAGGCATAACAAAACTAAATTTATTTTTCATATTAATTCTGAGAGGGTTTTAAATTTAATATCATGGTTTTGTAATAAAAATTCTATAGACATCCTAATTTGGTTATAGTTATTTTCATCCCACACATTATCGTTCCAATCTCCCGCTATGTGTGATTGGAACATTATATTACCATTATGTAATTTTATATCTGTTTCATGAATCCCATCATGGCCAAATAAGGTTGAACAAGACCAAGGAATATTATGATTATGTTCATAGTGTATTGCAGCATATTTAAAGTGGGGACCTAAATGTTTTATAGCGGTAGGATGTCCTAACCACCCGGGGTTTCTCCACCCTAAAGGTTTATGGTTTACTTTTTCCCACTCATTTAGCATTAAATTAATTCTATCTACTGCTTTTTGGTCTGTATCGAGTTCAAAAAACTCACATTCTCCTATTCCTTCTCTTTCACATGCATGAAAATGTCCATGGGCGGCTAATTCAAAATGGTCTTTTGATTTTAGCCAATCTATCCAACTTTTATATTTAGATAATGGATATTTATAATGGTAGTTAGAAGGAATAAATAAAGTAAATTTTACCCCAAATTCTTTATTAAGAGCATCTAAATATTCCATACAAATATCCCCCTCAACACCCCACCCATTTTCAGGGTGTAAATCGTCTATAGCTATAGTTAAGTTCATTTTTAGTCTAAATAATAGCGCGAATGATTCGTATGTCCATCCCACTTTAATATTTTTTGTAAGTGTTCAGAAGAATCTATTATATCATGCACTGCTTGTATTGGTTTTCCTAGTTTTCTAGAATGCCAAACCCCAGCAGGTCCCGCTATTCCTTTTATATATTTAATAGATCCATTCTTAATCATGTGAGGTAAAATTTCAAATTCAGCTCCTTCTACATTTAAACCCAATATAATCTCATCTTCTAAATCAAAATTTGATTTTATCCACTTATCAAAGTCTATACATTCCACTTCAAAGGATTGATTTAAATTAAACCCATGAGCAGTAGGACCATCTGGAGAATTTGTTTTTTCTTTCATTACCCCGGCTCCTATCCCAGTACCATAAAAAGTGAGAGTTCCCTCATTTACCCAAATAGCTTTAGTAGAATGGATAATATTTTTACATCTATCTCGTAAATTATTTTCTATTAAATCTTGATAGTTTTTATGGGGGTCACAATCAAATGTGTATATTTCAAACTCATGTGAGTCTTGGCTGGCATTATTTCTACTGGTTAACCATTTTTGGACGGAAATACCATCTGTAGAGCCACAACTTAAAAAAATTTTTTTCATTTTATTTTAATTTTATTTTAATTTTATTTTAGAGTAAATTTCTGAAAACCAAGAAAAAGAACTATGTTTATGTCTATATTTTATATCTGTCCTAGATAATATAAGCATATCTATAAAAGCTTCAATAGCAGATTCTGTATCTATTAATGTGTTATAATTTTGTATGCGACCATCGCCTGCATTTACGTCTTTTCTCCATCCTCCTTCTTCGGCTTTTTTTACATAACTATTTTTTTTGTGAGTTATAATATTATTAGGAAGTTGACTAATTAGATTATTTTCAATTTCTTCTTCATCACAACATATAAATATTTTTTCTTCTGGGTTATTATTTAAAATGTGTTGTATAGTAGAATAAGCATCATTAATACATTCTTGTTTCCATGGCCAATCAGTTGCCCTTATATGAATACCCTTTACACTATTATTAATGTTATTTACATCACAAAAATAATTTACTCTATCTAATATATTTTTATTTATTATTAGATCTTTTGCTGATTGAGTGATAACATCAGGGTTTTTAAAAGCATGGCTCGTATCATCTAAAAAACAAACAGTATCATATGAATTAATAATTTCTATTAGTTGGTCGTAATTCATACCTTTATGGAATATAACTTTTCTATCTTTAACGGCTCCTGATTTTACATAATGGTCTTTGTGTAAAATAAATGGAATTTCTTTAGGTAAAGAATTATTTAATTCAGTTACAGAATAATCAATATGCTCAAAATTATTTTCCTTACTAAAAAAATCATAGAAACCAGCTTCTCGATTAATATTTTTTACAGAATTAATTACAAAATCTTTTCCGCAATCTTTAGCTAATTTATATGCATAAAATAGACAACCAAAAGAGTTACCTACCTTACCCTCCATTATTACTATAAATTTATTTTTAAATTTATCCATTTATTAAATTATTTAATTTATTAAAGTAGGTTTTATGTTGATCTTCTATGAAGGTTCTCATCCCTTCTGTTTTTTTAATTATAGAATCATCTTTATTAATACATTTATTTACTATATTATTAAATTCACTATAGGAGTTTATAATATTTAAATACTTTTCAGCACCATACCAATCAATATTAGGATACTGAAATGTAATAATAGGTGTTTTGCAAAAACCTAATTCAACATATCTATTATTAATCATTCCTTGTTTATACTGTTCGGGTTCAATTACTGATATAGCACTTTTAACAGATGAATACAAAGAACCTATATCATTGGGGGGTAATAGTCCTTTATACCAAGGAGTTTGGGGCCATCCTGAACCATAAACTTTAAAATCAAATTGGTGTTGGGGGACAAAGTAGGTTTCTAATTCTTTTCTAAATTCAGGCATCTGTAAACGGTGGTGACCCTGCCCTAAAAATGTACAATCATGATTATATTTAGAATCAAATATTAATTCACTATCTGTAAGGGCGCAGAAATAGTACTGAAAAAACTCAATGCCTTCTACATCGTCTTTTAAATAATTATATACTTCTTGGGAATTAGTTATAACGTGAGTATACCATTTATTTTTATATTGTTTAATTTGAGATTTAAAGTTTTCTTTTAATATCCCCGTACCCATAATATTGAGTATTTTTTTACAATTAAATTTTTCTACTATCTCAAAAGTTCCCTTATCTAACATTTCATAGTATAAAATATCAGGATCTAGTTCTTTAATCTGTTGGTAGTATTCTTCATTATATGGGTGGCCGTTAAGTTGTTGCAGTAAATATACTTCATGACCATCTTTAGTTAATTTATTAGCTAATGCCTCATTAAGTTTATAGTTACCCATAGGGTAAGGTAAGTGAAATACAACTATTTTCATTTTATATTTTTTTCAAAATCTTGATAAGTATTAAAACGAGCTTGGCTATTATTATAATTAGCTATATTAAAGTCAACTAACTTTCTCATCTGACTAAACCATTCTCCTTTTTTGCCCCCCTTAGAAAAATCAGATAGGTTTTCGTTACTGTCCATTTCTAAGGCATATAATCTTTTTAAGGGGTGGTTTCTATTATGAACTTTTAAAATATTCTTTACAACAAACTGAACATAATTATTACCCATTATTCTATGAGCTGAATACATCATACTAGTATCTTCATGTAAATGCCCTATCATACAGTGTGGTATATTAACTCCATTCTTTAATAGATCGCTAGATAATACTAAACATGAACCATCAAATTTAGGGGTATTCAAAATTCTAATATCAAAAGATTCTGATTTTTTATTTACCTCATTCATTTCATCTATAGACATAGTATAACGGATACTATGGGGATATTGGAATGCTCTTTCATCTTCATAATAAGGAGCATCTGTAAAGTCGGGGTGTTCTAAAATTTTCCAATGGTCATCCCACATTTTTCTAATAGCAAAAGTTGTTACAAATTTATGTATATTATTCGAATTAGCATAGTCTTTAATCTGTTCTAGGGCTTGGAATATTTCTTGGGGGACTAGCATATCACTTTCACCCCATATTACATAATCATATTTAGTACACCCAAAATAATTTAAATCTCTACGATAATCTACCATAGTGATAGGTTCTTCTCCTTCATGTATTGTGTGTGTAACATTACAACCACTAGTTTTTAATTTTTCTATTTCTTTAAGAAATTTAGATTTTAACTCATCTGGGGTAGTCTGATTTCTATCTATTTTTTCAAAGTATTCTGATAAATTGAAGTAATAATCTATAGTAATGTTTTCAGGGTTATTAATAGTTTTAACAGCATTTATGATGCTTTGGGTTTGTTCTTTGATCATATCAATTTCAAAAAACATAATATGAGTCCCAATTATGTACTTATTCTTTAGATTCATTGGTATAAATTCTTATAGGTATGTTCCATCCAAGCTTTGGGATGTGGTTTAACACCTCCATTAAAATGGTATACCCACCCATGTCGCGTATGTAGTAAATCTTCTCCTAATACTTCAAATCTATGCATATCTTGCATATTAAATTCATATGGTAATATTTTAAGAGGTATTTTAAATATTCTTAGTAAGAAGTTAATTGGCGTTTGGTCAGTACCTAACCATAAGTTGTTTTGTAATTGTAATAATAAATCTTTATTGAGCCAATAGAATTTAGTTACTTCTTGTAAAAAAGATTTATGTATTTTGTTAAAAATTTGAAAACCTCCATTTATATATTCATAGTAAGGAAAGCTGCACATAGATTCCTGCTTGAAGACATAATGGTAGTAATTTTCCATACTTCTTAAAACCCAATCCATACTACCATAATTGTGTACACCACAGTATTTGTGTTCTGTTAAATCAAAAAAGTTAGGGCATTCAGGATGAACAATAGTATCACCATCTACTATTAGTACTTGATCGTATTCAACATTATTGTGTTCTAATATGTCTAATGCATAATAACGTTGCCAAGTGATTTTCATTTCATCATAATCATGAACTAAATCTTCCATAATAAAAAGTTCACAGTCATTTTTTTTACAGAAATGAGACCAACTTTTAATAGATAAATCATATGCTACTTCTGCATTCCTTTTAGGGTCACTCCCCTTTACTGCCGGTATGAATACTATATTTTTCATTTGTAGTTGTTTTTAAAAGCTTCCCAAATTTGATTCATTATGTTATATCGATCACCCCTATTAGGAAAACCACTAAAGAAATAAATGTAGCCGTATTTCAGGAAAAAAGGTGTTTTATCTATACCTAATTGCCAATTATGTTGAAACCAATCAAACCTATATAAATGAGTTAACATAAATGGGGCAGGTAATGTTGTATTAACTTCTACTCCTTTTATTTGTAGTAAGTAATTATATACTGGTTGATCTGTGCCTTTTCCTACTTTATTATTTTGTAAATCCATAATTTGGTTATAGTTATCATAATAAAAAGTTTTTAATTCCTGTAAGAAATTTTTATGTGATTTATCAAATATTTGAAAACCACAACTAATATATTTTTTTAAATCAAATTCATAATTATCAAAAAATTCTTTATATCCATCTACACTTTGTGTAATCCATCTTAAATTTTCTAGTGATCTAAAAGCTGTTACTTGTCCTTGGGCTAATTCAAAAAAGTTAGGTGCACCCCAATGTACAATAGTACTACCATCAATAACCGCGATTTTATCATAGTCGATATCTGCGGCTTCAATTTGATCAAACACATCAAACCATCTAGTCCATGTAGCTTTATGGGCACTTGTATCTAGTTCTGAAGACTTTTCATAGGGGAAAAATATGACATCATTTTTATTACACCAATATTCCCAACACTTTTTCGAAATATCTAAATATTTAAAATTACCATGTTTTTCACGTAAATGAGGATCTTCGCTTTTTATCCCTACCCAAAATAATACATTTTTTTTCATTTTAAATTAAATTACGGTTTGCTTGAAAACCAATTTTTTTATTTATATCCATAGGAAAATTATTAGCTTTTAAATATTCGCCTACAACAGATTTATATGATTTGTTTTTTAATTCGGGTCTTAACCATAAAAATTCTTGTACAACATCTATATCTAAAAACGGATATCTAGTTTCAATCCCAAAAGATCCTGCTACATATTCTTCTTTAGCTATATACATTTCCATAGTTCCATCAAAAAAATTTTTCCATGGGAAATGTGGGGTTAAATCATTGGGGTATACACCACCAAAAGTGCTCTGATTAGGGCCCATTATTTTATGTCCAAACATACCATAATCAGAAAATATTTCATCAGCACCTTGCCCAGAAAGATATATTTTTCTATTTTCCTTTATAGCTTTATCACATATATAGGCTAATCCAACAGATGCTTTATCATTTTTTATATTATATCCCCCATATTGGTGGCTAATAAAGTCTTCACAATTTTCTTGGACGTATGAATGCCAATATGCATAATCGCTTTTAGATAATTCAATAGTTTGGACGTTTCTTAATTGGTTTTTTCTTTCATTTATAACCTGTCTGTTTTCACTAGCATATATACTATAACATTTATTATCTACGTCTAATTTATTTAATGCACAGGCTATTGCTCCACTATCATACCCTGAGCTTAATCCTATAAATGTTTTTTTAGTTCCCGATTGGGTTGCTCTTCTTTTTATAGATAAATCAAAAGCTTTAATCCAATCATTATAAGTATTTTTATGTTGGTTTAGATCAAATTTTTTTATAAAAAACGAATCTAAAGTATTTTTATTTAAATCTAAAACATAACAATTATTAGCTTGAGTGTTAAAAATATTTTTAAAGTTTAAAATTTCTAAAGAAGTTTTAAACGTTGACACTCCTATATATTCATTATCAATAGCAAAATATAAAGGTTTAGTTTTAAATATATCAGTTGAAAATATTATTAACTGTTTATCTATATCTACTAGTAATAAAGCAAATTCTCCTTTTAGGTGTTTTACAAAATCAATCCCATAATGTTCATATGCTGTTAAGATACTATATGAATCCGAAGGGGAAGATGGGTCAATATCTTTATAGTTATATATCTCTCCATTAAACAATAGTAAAGTATTGTTTTTTCTTATAGGTTGGGTAGTAAATTCTCCCGTTAGACTTAGAAGATTATGGACAAAAGTATATCCTGCTAATGTGATTTTATTAGTAGCATCAGGGCCTCTTAGTTGGAGGAGCCTATGTTTATCAGGAGCAGGGACTTCTTTATTTGTGAATAATATACTACACATTATAAGTAAGATTTGATTTTATCTTGATATGCTGTAAATCTATTGAGTCTGATATTTATAGCCTCATTTAAGGGTTTATTTTCTGAGTCACCAGCTCCCTTAAAGTGTAGTATACGGGTTTGTTCAGTGTATAAATCTGGTTTATATAATCCAACCATTTTATGTGATGCTCCCAGTAAATTGTAGTTAGTAGTTGATTTAACTAATTCATTTAAAGCTGGAGTCTCTTTAGTTTTAAAGCCCTTATCAAACATATAATTCATTTTTTCTCTCCACTCTTTTATAAATTCTATTGATTTATGTGGGTTTAAAAAACCTACAAAAGACGCTATAAAAGGCATACCACCCCATAAATCTGATCTATCACATAATATAATATCACCTTGTGTACTAACAATGTCAAATATATCATTAATAAACATTGAATCTATATCAATCATACAAACAGGAATAGGGTTTTCTTGAATATACGAAAGGGCAAAATTTGTTTTTAATAAAACATTTTGTTGCCACCCAGCATCCCAAGACTGATCTGAATTATGTATTTCTCCCGAAGAAATTATTTTAATTTTAGGGTGAATAGATTTTATTTGTTGAACATCCTCATTATTTAACCCTGTATTTAGAAGACATATTTCGTGGATGTTTTCTAAGTTTAAGTTTTCAATTGCGCTTTTAAGGAATACAAGAGCAAATTTTTTATAAGAACCATTTACAACAGAAATTATTGAATATTTCATGACTTTTCTATATTATTAAGGTTACTAAATATATTATAATAATGCATACAAAAATTTTCATATGAATATTCTTTTAAAGCTAACTGTCTTATATTAGTAGTAAGTTTATCATTTAGTTCGACAAAATTATCAAGTATATATTCAATTTTTTCTTCTAAATCAGACCAATCTAACTTGCATCCTATATAAGTTTCCCCTTCTATAAACATATCGGGGGCCGTTTGGATTATAGATTGATCAGGTTTTAATAAAATAGTTCCCATTAACATCGCTTCAAAATCTCTAAAACATATTTCACCTTGACCAAAAGGTGAAATACATATTTTGGATTGTTGCAATTTTTTTAAATATTCATTGAATTCCATTTTTTGGGTCAGCATAGAATATTTAGATTTCATAGGTTCTAAAACATCCCATAAACCCTTTCTATGTTTAGTGTAAGGAATATCGTTTCTAACTAAATGATCAGTACATAAAGGATGATTAGCTTGAAATATAGCACATATATCTGTGGGTTTATTAATTTCAATTGGGGGTAATTGGTTTGGGTTTAATGGGATACCCTGCCCAAATATTGTACGCCCACAATTGATATGGGATAATTTAATTTTATCCCAATTTTTTTGAGAAATATCATATTTAAGATCTAAATCAGTTCCATCTAAGAAAAACCATTTATTAAAAGCGTAGGGAGTTAAATAATCTTTTTTATCTTTTAATATTTGATTTTTAAATAAATAAATAGCATTACTTTGTTCAAATACTTCATAGGCCCCCATTAAAGAAGTAGAATCTGATCCATCAAAAAGAAAATAATCACCCGTAATTTTACTTAAGGTTTCTAAACCATATTCTATACTTTCATTTAAAGATTTTTTTTTATCTAAAAAATCATGCATTCCCACAAATAAAAAGTCATAATCATCTGAAGTTGTAATTTCAATACTATAGTCTTTTAGTAATGGTGCTAACTGTAAAAAAGGCCTAAATGTTATTTCATTACGACCTAAAGTAGGGTTTAAGATTTTAACTTTTAACATTTTCTAAGGGGTATCTTTCTTTTATAAAGTATTATATAAATTATTCTGATTTTCTTGTCTTTCTATTGATTTAGGGTGAATAAGACAAAATTCATCATTTGAAGGCAACTGGGTTTGGCTTTTATGTCCATATAATACTTCGTGTACTTTACTTACCCATTGTATTGTAGGTGTGTTTTGAAGTATACGGCATTGATAATCTGGAAAATTAACCCTACCATTAGGTTCAACATTCCACCCCCACTTTTTAATATGTTCTTTAGTTAAACCATCTACAGTATTAATTCTAGGGACCCAAAATATTTCAGTATTAGGGTTTTGTTTTAATATAGATGGTAAAGTATTAATTAAATATTCATCAGGAATTTCATCAGCATCTATCTGAAAGATCCATTCTCCTGTGCAATGGTCTTTTAAATTGTTTTTAAAAGTTGCAAAATCACGATTTAAAGGAAATTCTATAACGTGGATTTTACCTTTATATTTGTCTAATACTTTATAGACATTACCCGTAGTATTACCTTGATCACATTGAACTACGATTTCATCAACTTCATTTTTGTATTTCAGAAGATGTTGAAGTAATCTATCGATTTCTTCATATTCATTGTGAACTGGTATCGCGTAACTGATTTTCATTTTTTTCTATTTCTTCAAATTCGATTTCGGGGATTTCGTTGCAAAAGTAAAGTATATTGTCTTTTTTTAAAACTGTATCACAGGACCAATATTGTTTAAGGGTTTCTGTATTAATTTTAGGGTTTTCTCTTACTTGTCTGTATAAAATAAATAATCTATCTCCAAATTGAATTATATTATTCATCACTAAAGTCAAATAATCCTATTTTTTCAACAGCATCCATAAAACACGTTTTATCGTAACGTTTAATTTGTTTCATATCCATTCTAAATTTATAATATTCTCCTGGATTTTGGGGATCAGGGTATTTTTCTTGTTCTTCTTCTGTTACTGGAACTGCTTTAACAGCCGCCCAATACCAATCTTTTACTCTTTTACTCCATTCAGGGAATACCATTCCTTTCTCTTGTAAGTTAATAACCTTAGGGTACCAAGCCAAACCATCATGTACTTGTTTTAAATCTTTTATTATCTCAGCTGTTGATTCGTATGTGGTTTTTTCAAATTCACTACCATCTACCATACCTGTATGGGTATTAAATCCACAAGTCCAACATAAGTGGGCATCAATTGCAGGGGCAAGGGGTGAAATTGAACATGCATCCGATCCACAACATGGGCATTTTGTTAAATTATCCATCTATTTTTTGTAATTTAGGAAATTTAAGTTTGGGTAACTCTGGTTTTGATTCTTCACCTACCTTTTTAAGTTTGGGGAGTTGTAATTTAGGTATTTGGAGAGGTACATTTACAGATACATTTATTTGATCCATATGCCCTTTTAATACTTCAGTCATTTTATCTTGACTAAAGTTTTCCTTAAGGAATTTAGTTTGTTTACGGCTGTTTTCAATATACTTTTTGTAGTGTTTGTAAACGTCTTTCATTGCTTTTGAGGCAACTTCAGTATTTACGTTGAACCATTGGGCTTGTTCAAGTAACCATTTATTAGCTGCTGATTTGTGGATTGGTTTTAATTCACCACCAAGTAATACGTTATATTCTGGGCGAATAAAATCAATATGGCCACTCCAATTAGTTGTGATTACTGGTTTACCTGTGATTGCTTGTTCAAGTAATGGTCGGCCAAATCCTTCACCTTTAGTAAATGAAATAAATGCTTTGATTTTAGGATCGTTGTTGATTTTGTTAAGTTCCTCGTTTGTAAATTCACCGTGTAGGATATAAATGTTTGGAAGATTATCTTTATTGTCAAACTGATTTCGAATGTCACGAATATGCTTAAGAATTTCTTCTTTATCTAGTAAACTATAGTCTACTTTATTGGTTTTTAAAAGTAATGCTGGTTTAGCTCCTCTACCTTTAAAGGTTTCGAGGAATGTTTTAATCATTGTAGCTACATTCTTTCTATCTTCACCAAAATTACCTGGTAACCAATGACCTGTAAATAGAAAACAGAAACTTTCGTCTATATCGGCAAGTAAACCTGATTTACTTTTTTCTTTAAAATATATACCTGTATCTAGACCTTCAAATAGAACTTCAATTGGTTTTTCGAGTCTAATTTCTTTTATAGGGTTTCCTTGTTTATCATTCTGTGTAATTTGAATTTGACTAAATGTATCTTTAGTAAATTGGGAAGATACAAGGTTTAAATCCATTCGATTCATTCCCTCAAGGAAATCTGGTGGCGGCACAGTAGATTCAATACCTGCAGTAACTCCAATATTATATTTGCCTACTCTTTGAAATTCATTGGGGATACTAATTTGCATCCAGATTTCAGGTTGTGACATCTGACCTTGTACATAATGTGATTTCAATGGGTCATCTTCAGCAAGAAAACCCCACGGAGTACTACCCCACATTTGTGGGAGGATTTTAATATCCCAATCATCACCTTTTGCTTCTATAAGTGAGCGGACAAAATCGCGCGAACGGTGTCCATATCCGCTAAATGTATCTATTGGACAACTAACTACACAAGTTGGTTTCATGCTAAAACTTCTTTTAATTTTTGTTCAAATTCAGGGGTATATTGGACTGGATTTGGGTTATATGTGGTGTGTCCTTCACCAACTTTTTCTATAGTATGTTTTTCTACAGGTGTCCAATTTTCAAATAACACATTAATATGATCAATGAAATTTTGGCCCATACCTTCTGCAGTCATTCTTGCTTCATCTGAAAGTAACCATTCTCTACCCTTGAGGCCCCTACGGTTAATTTCTTCTCTTCCTAAATTATAACATTTTAAAAGTGCTAAACCAGCATCTTCAATATCTACTTGAGTAGCGTAGATGTAAGGGGTAGGAGGAGAACCTTTTAATGAGCGTGTTTTAGGCCACATTGGAATAGCCCATTCACCATGTTTTTTATATTGACCATTGCTATTTGTAGGGAATTCAGTTGTGAAATTAATCCAATCACCATTTTCATCTTCAAAGCGCATTTGGTCTTGCATACCACCTTGAACAGGTGCAATCGCCATATTACCAGCCATAATACCTTCTGTAAGTGATAATCCCCAACCTTCGTTATCAGTCATCATAAATTGAGCATCTGCTAGATTATAGTAATAGTTAAGAGTTTTTTCATCACATTTACCATGGGTAAATTTGACTTTGGCTCTTTCAGGATCACAAGTAGCTTCAATAACAGCAGGTATATCAGTACCATTCCCATCAACTTTATCAGTGTGCATAATTAACATACAACGTTCTGCCTGTTCTTGGGTAAGTTGATCAGTAAATATTCTCCAAGCAGTAATTATATCACCCGGATTCTTACGGCGAATATTTCTGTTGTTCCAAAATGCTACAAAATCGTATTCTTTACCTTCAAAGAATTTTTCTTTAAATGTTTCAAATTCAAGATTATTAATTATAGGGTAGAATTTTTTCTCATCTATACCATGGGGAACATATTGTACCTGCCAATCTTCTTTTGGGTGGTCTCTAAGCACATTTTTAACCAAGTTTTTGGTTTGTTTCGAGATACAAAGGAGAAGATCGTCTGAACGATAAAAATCTCTGTTCCACATTGGGTAAGGCAAATCATCCCAAATAGTGTAGAAAATCATAGGAATCTTAGTTCTAATTTCCTTTTCCATTCTATAAAGCCAAGTCCAGTAACGAGGATCTGTAAAGTGGAGGATAGCGTCTGGTTTTTCTTGTTCCATCAATTGACGAACAATTTTATCATTGCCATAACCATCCCATGGGATAACTTTTACGTCGGAATCAGAAATACCCGCAATATCGTTGATTTGGGCACTTAAATCAAATGCTTTACCTTGTTCAGGATGTTTGATTGCTGCTCCTAAATTAACCCAGTTAAAGTGATGGGCTGTGTTTATTACAAATTCTTTTGCCATAGTGCCTATTCCACTATGGAGGCGAATATCATCGCATAATAAGAGGATTTTTTTCCTTTCCTCTTTAGGAATATAACCTTTTTTATTTATTATAACGGGTTCTCCTATCTTTTTTAGTTTAGGAAGTTCAATTTTTTGCATGTAACCTTTATTTTTAATAATTTATAAACCACTACCGCTAACGGTTAGATTAGTATGTGTATGAAGTTGTTTTGCAAACTCCTCATTAGTTAGATATAGATGTATACTCCTATTAACTAATTTTTGGAGGTTAAATTTTTGTCTAATAGAAGCAACTTTAAAATCTTCGAAAAGTTTTTCTTCTAATTTTACGGATGTAAGTTTTAATGCCATGTCGTATATGTTTATCTATACATATACATAAATTATATTTCCTTTGCCCTTTTAGCGTGTTTTATTGCCTCTTTTACTCTAGGGTGTTCTAATAATTCTAATTTTTTTTCTATATCTTCCCCATAAACATTTGTTTTGGTTAGTTTTTCTATTACTTCTGGTTTAAGAATAAATGGTTGAGGGGTATGGTGAGGAATATTTTCTTCTTCTATTTGTTTAACCATTTCATTCAAAACCATGTCATGAGCATGGTCTTCGTCCCATTCTTCTTCCTCAGGTATATGAGGTAAATCATTAGGGTCTGGGTCCTCCTCATGAATCAATGTTATATTTTCTTCTTTCATGACTTTTTTTAGTCTTAATTGTTCAAAGGCAAAATTTGCTGCAATAACAAGTGCAATTGCAAGGGGGTCAAATACAAAAATTATGATTAATAAAAGTACATTGATAATCTGGTCCATAGGTTTACCTGTTAAACCAGATAAATATTTAAGTGGGCCAAGTTCGCCAGCTACGTTGTTACTGCTAGTTACCTCAACTATTTTAGTTTCATAGTCAAATAACTGTTGATTTAGGTTATCCACCCTGGTGTTAATTTCAGTTTGTCTTTCGATTGCTTGGTCAAGTTGTTTTTCTAAAGCTCTTCTTGTTGATGAAGATGTTGTCGTTAACACATTACCTAATGTGTCAGTATACTGTATTATATTGTTAGATAAACCAGACCTCAAATCACTCACCGCCCCATTAATAGAGGATTTTTCATCGCTGTATATCGCAAGCTGTTCCTTTACGTTATTTCTTTTAGTTTCAATAAGAGCTATTTGAGCATCTATGTTACCTGCTAAGGCTGCAGTTTCTTGGTATGCTGCTGATAAAAAGCCATAAATACCCATTGAGGTTATTAAAATTAAAACTAAGCACGCAACTGAAAGATAATATTTTAATAATCTAGGGAGGTTTTCTCTATATTGGTAGAGTAACGATGCTATTACTAGTTTAGCTACTTCAAGTGAAGCAGCCATTACTATAACAGCAAATGCTGCCCCAGCAAACAGCTTGCTTAAACCACTCACAGAGTAGAAAGCAGCTGATGCTGAAACAGAAAGGGCGGATAATGCTATTATAAAAGGAAATATCCTAGTTTGTAGCTTTTTTATCACAGAGTTCAGGTTTATCATTGAAAGGACACCATTTACAGGCTTTATCTGAGGGAGTCTTAGTATACTCCTTCATATTATACGTATCATCCTTAAAACAATCCTCAATAAATGCATGGAGATCACGGGTTACACGGTTCATTGTAGTTTTACCTGAAGAAGGAACATAGTACTGAATACGGCTAGCAGATGCAGCATATTTGGGGTTTTTTGGTATTTTACGTTTTACTATAAAATACTTACAATCGATTTCTTCTACAGGTATATTATATTGTTCTGCAAAGTATTTCTTATATAACACCATTTGTGCCATTTTAATTTTATCCTCTTTATCCCACTTCCCCCAACCTCTAGTAGAGGTTTTAATATCCCATATACTCACTTTTTTAAGATCTTCATCATAAAAAACTAAATCTAACTTACCATATAACATAATATTAGGATGGTCTTCATGAGGAGGAGTTAATATAGGCATCTCCACCCCAAGAAGTCTAGTTCCACGTTTGGTAAAATGCATTTGTCTTCTTTCAAGAAAGAAATCAAGTATATCTAAACCATCATTTACAAATTCAGCAATTTCCTTTGGTGTAGAAAAGTTACTACCAATTTGTTCTTTATAGTCCTTATACATTTTTAAGAAACGTTGTTGAAAATCCTCATGTATAGGAAATTCATCCGCAGCTTTAATAGATTTATTATACATTAAATCTAAATATTCTTGCAGTGTTTCGTGCATGGCAGAACCAAATGCTAAATGAATATTAGGGGGTTGTTTAAGTTTATCAATATACATTAACTTCCATTTATGGGGACATGATAACCATAAAGAAAGTTGTGTATAGGAAACCATCTTATACTTTTCGTAATCCATTTTAGGGACTACTGTATTTTGGATGTTTTCTAAAATCATTTGAATTTACCTTGTTGGACTATTTGGCCTATAATACCATATACACTAAGGTCTTTGAGCGTATCTTCTATAGGTTCCCCTACTGTATCAGGTTCCCCTAGAACAACCAAGTTTTTTAGTCGTTGTATTTTATCGTTGATTCTAAACCACAAACCTGTAAGTGCTAATTTAATATCACCATCAGTTTCAAGGTTTGTTCCTACATTTATGTTTGAAGTACCGTAGTTGCGGTGTTTTTTACAGAATAGAACATATTGTTCCATCATGATTTTTTTATACTCTGCTGTTAGTTCAGGGTATTTTTCTTCACACCATTTTACTGTGGCATCATCTTCTGGAGTAAATTCTATCATTTTTTTAGTAGTTTTTTAATATCAGAATCCTGAATTCCCATATGTTTTAACATGGTTTTGATTTCTTTTTTTTCAAGAATACCCAAATATTCCTCGGCTTGTTTCTCAGAACATTCTAAATATCCGCTAATCACAGCTATTAAGTGTGGATTAAAAGGTTTAATTTTACTCCCCTTAATCCATTTATTATATTTGAATTTATTATTAGTCATATTTTGATAATATTTAAATGATTCTTTAGGTTTTGGAGTATAGTGTTGAATCTTATTTACAATATCTAAATAACTAGAATTAAAACTTAGTGCTTTATTAATTATAAAAGTATTATATGTTTTTTGTTCGTCCTCATTTAGATCTTCCCATCTAATTTGTTTATTATGAACTAATTTTAAAAAATCAAAGGGTGTCATTAGGAAGGAATTCTTCGTTTACATGACTACATTTTGCACAAGCAAATACAGGGATAGGAATTAAAGCTGGTTGCCCTGTAGGTGAAAGCATAGGAGAAAGTTTACGCATTAAATTTACTTGGGTAAAATGCTCATGGCCACATTCTTCACACTTTACAGGTGTTGTTTGGCTAAAATCTATGTTAAATTGTTGTGGATCCATTATTAGTTGATTTTTCTTGGTTTTTTAAATCTAATTTTATTGTATCTATCGTATTTTTTATTGAACCATTTGTACCATTCGTCAAATTGTTCTTTTCTTTGTAATGCACTATTCTTACTCATAATTTTAATAATTTATTTAACATAGCGGCTACACAAATTTCTTTATCAATAACAAAGCTATATTCATATTGGTATTGGGCTATTGTAACAATAGCATCTCCTACCTTTGTGGTATATTCTTCTACGTTATCGTATAAACACCTAAATAATGACTCAAATTGTTGTGCACCACTATCGGCAATTATTTGTCTAATATCATTTAGTTTAGCTTTATTTTTTAAAGCAGCTACAACTTTATTCTCAAAATCAGTATTAACTAGTGATTTTGAATCAAGAATTAATTTATTTCCTTTTACACTACCTTGTACAGTATTAAGGATTTTTCGGATATCAGGGTAATGAGTAATTATTATTTGTCCCAGATCTTCCTTAGTATAGTTAATTCCTTCACTGTCGCAGATTTGCAAAACATGTTGTCCCACTTCTTTTTTAGATGGTGGAACAATTCCAAAGGCAACGCAACGAGACTGTAAGGGACTAATGATACGGTCCAAATAATTACATGTAAATATAAAACGACAGCTAGTAGAAAATGTTTCAATAACGTTCCTAAGGGTCGCTTGGGCTTGGGCTGTGAGATAATCTGCTTCATCTAAAATAACTATTTTTAGTCCATTAAATCCTATACTAGAGGCAAATGGGACGATTTTATCTCTGATTGTATCAATTCCTCTTTCATCCGAGGCATTAATGTAAAGGTGATCGGCTCCTAGTTGATCTACTATTAGTTTGGCCAGCGAGGTTTTTCCTGTCCCCGCTGGACCAAACAATAGTAAATTTTGTAGTTTACCCGTATCTAAATAATCTTGTATTTTGGTTCTAACAGTGTCATCTCCAACAAAACCATCTAAATCTTTAGGCCTATATTTTTCTACAAATAGATCCATTAAAACATAGGTTGTTCAACGTTAGCATCCTTATCACCTGGTTTATCTACAATAATACACTCTGTTGTTAACAAGGTGTTTGCAGCTGATGAGGCGTTTTCAATAGCACTACGTGTAACTTTAGTTGGATCAATGATACCTTCCAAAAGCATGTTGACTTTATTTTCGGTAGCTAAATTCCATCCTAATTCAAAGTCGTCCTTAAGGTCTAAACTTAACCAAATACTATCTTCATAATTATAACCTGCATTGGCTAAGATTTGATAGAATGGTTTACGTGCTGATTTTCGGACAATTTCATATCCAATTTCTTGGGCATCGTTAAGTGTATCATTTTCAATCAGATATGAAGCACAAAGTAAAGCATGACCACCACCTGGGAGAATACCTTCTTCAATAGCAGCTTGTACAGCATGTACAGCATCATCTACTCTATCCTTGCGTTCTTTCATTTCTGTTTCAGTATGACCACCAACATTAATAACAGCAACACCACCAGCAAGTTTACCTAAACGTTGTTGAAGCTGTTCACGAGCATAGTTGCTTTCTGCTTTTTCAATTTGGGTTTTAATTTCCTCAAGACGATCAGCAAGTGCTTCTTCGCTACCTGAACCATCAACAATTGTGGTTTCTTCTTTACTGATAGTAACACCACGAGCATTACCAAGCATATCAAATGCAACTTTATCAAGCTTCATACCTTTTTGCTTTGAAATAACAGTACCACCTGTAAGTGCAGCCATGTCTTCCAAAATCATAGTACGACGTTCTCCAAAGTCAGGTGCTTTAACAGCCGCACACTTTAAAATACCACGCATTTTGTTTACAATCATTGCAGCTAATGCTTCACCATCAATATCTTCAGCAACAATTAAGAGTGACTTGTTTTGTTGGCTAACTGCTTCAAGAATAGGTAATAGCTCTTTTACAGCACTGATTTTACCATCGTACATTAAAATATATGGTTCGTCAAGCTGACAAGTCATTGATCCATTGTCTGTAACAAAATATGGTGACTTGTAACCACGGTCAAATTGCATACCTTCTACTACCTCAAGTGTAGTTTCGTGTGTTTTGCTTTCTTCAACTGTAATAACTCCTTCACGTCCTGCTTTATCAAATGCAGTTGCAATCAATGTGCCAATCTCCTCATCATTATTAGCTGAGATAGTTGCAACTTGTTTAAGTTGGCTTTCACTTGATATATCTTGTGATTTATCTTGTAAAACTGCAACAATGTCCTTTACAGCCTTCTCAATTCCTCTTTTAATGTCAATGGCGTTATTTGAACGGTTACTGACAGCTTCAAGGGCTTGATTATAAATTTCACGGGCAAGAACAGTTGCGGTAGTTGTACCATCGCCTGCTTGTTCACCTGTTTTAACGGCTGCTTGTCTTACAACTTGTGCACCTGTGTTTTCAATAGCATCCTCAAGATTGATTTCTTTAGCTACAGTTACACCATCTTTAGTAGAATGGGGCATACCCATAGCACTACCAATAATAACATTTCTCCCATATGGGCCTAAAGTGCTAGCAACAGCATCTGCGAGTTGGTTAACTCCATCCTGAAGTTTACCTCTTCCTTCTTCTCCAAATTTAATTGTCTTACTCATATCTTATTAATTTACAACTCCTAAAATTTCTGATTCTGATGAGAGTACATACTCTTCACCTTCGATTTCTACGGTATTTGCCCCGTATTTAGGCATAATAACTTTTTGTCCTACTTCTACTCGCATAGGTACCAAGTTGCCATTATTATCATAACGGCCAGGTCCAACTGCAAGTACAGTTCCAAAGTCAGGACGATCCTTTCCCATATCAGGAACAACGATGTTCCCGTAGGTTGATTCTTCGGCTTCAATCGGTCGGATCAAGATCCGATCAGCCAACGGTGTAATGGGTGTATTTTCCATATTTTATTGATTTTGATTTCTTACAAGATAATAACT
>Ga0206123_10001430_pt1 | contig 22380 bp, 21 predicted proteins | sample Helgoland_Spring_2_FD_160086 | JGI IMG/M metagenome (GOLD analysis project Ga0206123, IMG submission 160086) | Pelagic subsurface seawater microbial communities from Kabeltonne, Helgoland, North Sea - Helgoland_Spring_Bloom_20160316_1 | ecosystem: Environmental > Aquatic > Marine > Epipelagic ...
TAATCACAAGTCTGCATTAAAAAGAATTAGACAAACAGCGACAAAAACGCTAAGAAATAAGTACCAACACAAAACAACTCGTAATGCTGTAAAAGCACTAAGAGATTCTTCTGACAAGAAAGCAGCAGCAGCAATGTTGCCTAAGGTTTCAGGAATGTTAGATAAGTTAGCTAAAAGAAATATTATTCATAATAATAAAGCGGCTAACCTTAAAGGGAAATTAACTAAGCACGTAGCTAGTTTATAAGTTTCGGTATTATAGATATTTAAAAGGCTTTCTAAAAAGAAAGCCTTTTTTTGTATCCAAGATTTTCTTTTCAAGTTGAACATTGATTAACTTTACTTAAAATATTAAGCATATGATACGTGTAGCAATAAATGGTTTCGGAAGAATAGGAAGATCTTTAACTAGAGCGCTTCAACAACATAGTTATATTAAACTGGTTGCAATTAATGATTTGGCAGAATCTAATACACTCGCTCATTTATTAAAATACGATTCTATTCATGGTCAATTTGATGGCGAAATTTCTGCGGATGAAAACTCTATTACCATTAACGGAAAATCTATTAAGGTTTTAGGGGAGCGTGACCCAAAAAACCTTCCTTGGTCTGAATTAAATATTGATATCGTTATAGAATCTACCGGACTATTCTTAACCAAAGAATTAGCGTCTCAACATTTAATTGCTGGAGCAAAAAAAGTAATTCTTTCTGCACCGCCTAAAAGCGAAGAGATTAAAACAGTTGTTCTAGGAATTAATGACAATAACATTGACGGTACTGAGGAAATTATTTCAAATGCATCTTGCACTACTAATGCAGCTGCCCCTTTAATTAAAGTTTTACATGATTTATATCACATAGAAAGTGCTTACATTACAACTGTTCATTCCTACACAAGTGACCAACCACTGCATGATGCTCCCCACAAAGATTTAAGAAGAGCAAGAGCTGGGGCGCAATCTATAATCCCTACAACTACTGGTGCAGCTAAAGCTATTACTAAAATATTTCCTGATTTAGATGGTAATATTGGAGGCTGTGGCATTAGAGTTCCTGTACCAAATGGTTCTTTAATTGACATTAGTGTTGTTTTAAAAGAAGACACTACCGTTGAAGCGATTAACAAAGCATTCAAAGAAGCTTCAGAAACTTACTTAAATGGAATTTTAGAATACACCGAAGACCCTATTGTATCTATTGATATTATTGGAAACCCCCACTCTTGTATTTTTGATGCTGAACTTACTTCCATTACCGGACACATGGTAAAATTAGTAGGCTGGTATGATAATGAAATGGGGTATAGTAATAGATTGGCTGATTTGATTTTGAAAGTTGGGTAAATGAAAATCTATTACAAACTAAAGTATTCGGAAAACTTAAAAATAAATTCTACTAAACATTTATTTACTCAAGAATTTCGTGTAAAACTATACAGAAGTAAAGAGTTTGATGGAATAATTAAAGACAAAAAACTCAACCTAACTCATACTCAACAAAAAGTAAACCGATTTTCTGTTAGAGGATCAATTAACATTTCTTGCAACATTAAAGAACAAAAAATAGAATTAAACTATAGGCTACCTAAAACACGAATAGTTTATTTTATTCTCGTGAACTTACTCATACTCACCTCCTACTTTTTAGATTTATTTGAAATCACTAACACATCTAGCCCCATGCCAATATGGATAGGCCCAATTAGCCCTCTTTTAATATATATAATGATAATTGTCGCATTTCACTACTCTCTTAAAGAAAGTAAAAAAAGAGTGAAATTATTTTTATTAGATAAATCCTAAATTAAGATGCTTTAAAACCAACACACTCCAAATCCTTCCAAAAATTAGGATAAGATTTTGTAACTACATTTTCGTCTTCTATTGTAATTCCTCCTAATAAACTCAGTGGAGCAAAAGCCATTGCCACTCTATGATCATCGTAAGTTTTTAAAGGCTGACTAAATTCAGAGGGAGCCGAATTAATCGAATTGATTATAATATCATCATTACTCACCTCAACAGAAAAACCAAATTTCGTTAGTTCCGTTTGTAAAGCTGTAATTCTATCCGTTTCTTTTATTCGCAAGGTCTTTAAACCAGTCAACTTTGCTTTTACATTTAAAGCAGCACAAGTTACTGCAACCGTTTGTGCAATATCTGGACAATTAATGAAATCGAATTCAAAATCTTGAGCTATAAATTCTGCATTTTTTGTTAATCGAACTCCTCCCACAATAAATTCTGTGTCTACACCTAAAGCTTTATAAAACTCTTGAACAACAGCATCTCCTTGTAAACTTTCTTGCTTCAAACCATATAAAACAATATCAGCTTCTTTTGCTAAAGCGACTATACTATACCAATATGATGCTGCACTCCAATCAGCTTCCACCTTAAAGTCTTTAGCTTTATAGCTTCCACATTTTACAATAAAACTATTTCCTTTCCACTGAACGTTAGCTCCAAAATAACGCATCATTTCAATGGTCATATTGATATAAGGCCTTGAAATAATTTCACCCTCAAATTCCATAACTAATCCTTTATCCAATTTTGGAGCAATCATCAACAAAGCCGATATATACTGACTACTGATTCCCCCATCAATTTTCACTTTACCTCCCAACAGTTTCTTTCCACTAATCTTTAACGGAGGATAGCCTTCTTTTTCTTCATAAGAAATATCAGCGCCCAATTGTTTTAAAGTCTCAACCAAAACTTTTATTGGTCGCTCTTTCATTCTTTGTGCTCCAGTCAACACAACTTCCTTATCTTGAATAGCCAAATATGCTGTTAAAAATCGCATAGCAGTACCAGCAAGGTTAACCGACAATTCTTTTTCTGATGAATTTAATAACCGCTGTAAAACAACTGTATCATCTGAATTCGAAAGGTTTTCTATTGTAAATTCATCTTCACATAATGCTCGTACAATTAAAGCTCTGTTGCTTTCACTTTTAGAAGATGTTAAATGAATTTCTCCTTTTAAAATACGATTCTGATGTGATAAAGTAATTGACATTAATCTCGATTAAGAGCATTATAATAATTCAAGCTCTCTAAAATTAACTCAACATCCACTTCTTGGTTAAAATCGGCCTTTCCAATTTCAGACAATAGTGTAAAGTTAATTTCCGAGTTTTCGTTTTTCTTATCATTTTTCATCAACTCTATTAATTCATGATAAGTTGAATCATCTAATTGATGAAAATTATAAATAGAAAAAATAGTTTCTGTTATCGTTTTTAATGCTGAGGCAGTCAACTCGCTTTTACTATTAGAAATGTAGCTTTCGCAAATCATTCCTATTGCAATGGCCTCACCATGTCGCAAAGGGTTCTGGTCATGAACTAAAGAATAACTCTCAATAGCATGCCCAATGGTATGACCAAAATTCAATAGCTTTCTTTCTCCTTTTTCGAAAGGATCATTTAAAACAATATTGTTTTTTATATGGATAGAAGTAGTAATTAATTCTTCCCAATTATTGGCATCAGATAACGTTCCTGAATCTAATTTGCCCCAATAATCAACATCTTTAATTAGCGCATGTTTTAAAGCTTCAGCAAATCCAGATAACATTTCTCTTTTGTCTAACGTTTGTAAATAGTTAGGATAAATAAAGACCCCTTTCGGCTCATTAAAAACACCCACAACATTTTTCAACCCCTCAAAATCAACGCCTGTTTTACCTCCTACCGATGCATCTATTTGAGATAATAATGTTGTTGGAATATTAATAAAATCAATCCCTCTTTTATAAGTGGAAGCAATAAAACCTCCCATATCAGTAATAACTCCTCCTCCTAAATTAATTAGTAAAGAGGTTCTATCAGCCTTATAATCTGCTAACGTCTTCCATATTTGAAAGCAAATGTCCAATGTCTTATTCTCCTCCCCGCTATCAATCTCTATAATTTCAGCATTGTGTAAGGCTTTATTTTCTAAAAGCAATGTAGGAATACAATGTTCCAGTGTGTTTTCATCCACTAAAATAAAAATCTTACCCGATTCATAAGGCCTTAAATATTCAGAAAGTACACTAAAAACATTATCTCCAAGAAAAATTTCAGATGTTTTTGTTTTAACGTTAACAATATTATTTACGGCCATTATTTGGAGATTTATTTTGTAAAAATAAGCTATTTTATAAGTCAATGAAATCATATTTTCTACTAATTTCGTAACGTAAATTAGAGATTACTCTATTCCCTATGGATTTTAACAATACTGAAATAGCTTTTTCTAACAAAAGTAACGCTGATTTAACTAGAAGTTATTGGTTATTTAAAATAATAGGTTGGAATTGGCTAATTAAAATAAGCCCAGCTTTACTTAAAATATTTATGCCACTTTGGATTCCGATTCCAATTATAAAAGCAACCATTTTTAAACAATTTTGTGGTGGAGAAAGCATTGCTGAGTGCGAACAAAAAATAGCAGAATTAAGCGCAATAAACGTAAAAACAATTTTAGACTATTCTGTTGAAGGAATGGAGAAAGAAACTGTTTTTGATGAGAACTTAGAAGAAGCGTTAGCTGCAATAAAAAAAGCTAACGGCAACCCAAACATTCCATTTTCGGTATTTAAACCTACAGGTTTTGGAAAATTTAATTTACTACAAAAAGTTAACGAGAAAAAAACTTTAACAGAGAACGAACAAGCAGAATTTGATAGAGCAGTTAAACGGATTGACACTATTTGTGAAGCAGGTCACAGGGCAAACCTCCCTATTTTTATTGATGCAGAGGAATCATGGATTCAAGACACGATTGATGAAATTGCCTTAAACATGATGCGCAAATACAACAAAGAAAAAGCGATTGTTTACAATACTGCTCAGATGTATCGTTGGGATAGAATTACTTATTTAAAAGAATTAAAAGCAATTGCTGAAAAAGAGAACTTTTACATTGGATTAAAACTAGTAAGAGGCGCTTATATTGAAAAAGAAAGAGCTCGTGCTGAAAAAATGGGATATAAAGATCCTATGCAAAAAACAAAAGATGATACAGATAATGACTATAACAACGGTATTCAATTTTGTATCGAAAATCTTAAATTGATCTCGTTTTGCTGTGCATCTCACAATGAGAAAAGTAACCTTTTACTCCTTAACCAAATGGAAAAGCTAAACATTAGCCCATCAGATGAAAAAATTTACTTTGCACAACTTTTAGGCATGAGTGATCATATTAGTAACAACATGGCTAAAGCTGGTTTTAATGTTGCAAAATATGTTCCTTACGGGCCAGTAAAAGATGTAACTCCTTATTTAATTAGGAGGGCTGAAGAAAACACTTCTGTTGCTGGACAAACAGGAAGAGAGCTTTCTTTAATTAAGACAGAAAAACAACGAAGAAAATCTATCTAATTTTTAATCTATCTTTGTTTGATGCAAAAATTAAAATTAGTAGGACTTTCAATTCTTAGTGGTTTATTAATGGGGCTTTCCTGGCCTGCCACTGGAAATTTAGCTCCTTTATTTTTTGTAGCACTAATCCCACTGCTTTATGTAGAACATTTTATATCTCAGAATTTAGATCAATACAAATCAAAACACGTATTTTTTAGTGCTTATACTACCTTTTTTACTTTTAATGTTTTTACACTTTGGTGGATTTGGTTTGCTTCAGCTGGTGGAATGGCGCTAGTTGCATTTATTTATACGCTATTTATGGCGATCACTTTTTACTGGTTTCATACTACTAAAAAAAGATTAGGAGCAAAAAGAGGTTACATTTCATTAGTTGCTTTATGGGTTGGGTTTGAGTGGCTACACTCTAATTGGGAACTTTCTCATCCATGGAACACTATTGGACACACCTTCTCTAATTACCCAGAATTGGTACAATGGTTTGAGTTTACAGGTGCAATGGGTGGTACTTTTTGGATTTTTGTAGTAAACATTTTACTATTTATACTTTTCAAAAATATTTTCCTACTAAAAGAAACTCCTAAAACAAATATCAAATTAATAAGTATAGTGACTGGGTTCATCCTTATTCCTATTGTTTATTCTCTTATTGTTTACACGAATTATGTAGAAGAAAAAAATCCAGTAGAAGTTGTTGTTGTACAACCAAATATTGATCCTTATCATAAATTTGGTCGAATTACAGAAGCTGAACAGGTCAACACAATAATAAATCTAGCCAAGCAAAAAATTACTTCAAACACACAATATGTTGTTGCTCCAGAAACTGCAATTCCAAGAGGGAGCGAAGAATCAGAATTTGAAAAAAACTATGGTGTTATTGAAATTAGGGAACTTATTAGTGAATTTCCTAATCTTAAATTTTTAACAGGAATAAGTTCTCAAATCGAATATGGCATTCAAAAAAACAAGCCAACCCTAACAGCTCGCAGTTATGGAAATCCTAAAAAATGGTACGATTCATTTAACACGGCAATTTTAGTTGACAAAACTGACAAAATTCAAACCTACCATAAATCTAAATTAGTATTAGGAGTAGAAAAAATGCCGTACCCAAAGTTGCTAGCTCCGTTAGAAAAACTAGCATTAAATTTAGGTGGAACTTTTGGAAGTTTAGGTGCTGAAAAGGAAGCTAAGATATTCAAAAGTGGCTCCATTGCTATTGCTCCAGTAATTTGTTATGAATCTGTCTTTGCCGGTTATTGTTCTAGCTACATTAAAAAAGGAGGTAATCTAATTTTTATTATTACAAACGATGGTTGGTGGGAAGACACTCCAGGTTACAAACAGCATTTAGCATTTGCTCGACTTAGAGCAATTGAAAATAGAAGGAGCGTTGCTCGAAGTGCTAATACTGGTACATCTTGCTTTATAAATCAAAGAGGAGATATAACAAAAGCAACTAACTGGTGGGAAGAGGACTCAATTTCAAGCACACTTAACAGCAACAATAAAATGACTTTTTATTCAGAAAGTGGGGATTGGTTAGGAAGAATATTAGCAGGACTATCTGTTTTACTCCTACTCTGGAACTGGTCTGTTAAGTTAAAAGAAAAACATTCTTAATTAGCATAAATCATCTTCTTAACATAAGCCTCTCCAGAATTTGCCGAAAAAAAAGACATCTTTAGAGACCTATAAAAATAGGTTATCAAACCCTTTTGAATACAGTAAATATTTTAACCTGTGTTATTTGTTCAACTTTTAATTTTAAAGGGATGTTTCTAATTAAAAAACCGATAAATGATTATTTTGACCGTTCGTATCATTTACTTCAATCTGATATAAAAAAATACTATATTTGTCCTTCAAACTAAAATAAAAACTAAAATTTATATTATGAAAAAAATTTACATGTTAGCTGCAGCAGCTATCTTTACAACAACAGCTTTTGCTCAGGTTAACACAGCAGTTGTTAACGAAGAAAAGAGCTTTATTACTGATAAAGAGCAAGCTTTACTTGATCAAATTACAATTAAAAAATTAAATTCTTCATCAAATTATTCAAATTTCACAAATAAAGGCCCTGTTAACGGAAGAGCTGATTACGCTGCAAGATTAGCAGATGTACTTAGTGGAAGTGTTGAATATTCATTCGCAAACCCAATAATGCCTGACTCTACTACTTTTATTGGATTTGATGATGGGGCAGGTGGATTTGAGTACGTAAATACAACAAGTCACGCAATTGGTATGGTATATGACCCTACAGAAGCTTTCTTTGGAACTCAACAATTTAAAGCTGCTGATGTAGTAAATGTTGATTCTCTTTTTGTTGATGGAGCCTACTGGATTAATAATAGTGCCCATACTAACGACAGTATAATTTTCAGAGTATTTGTGACTCCACCAACAAGTGCGGGTCCTCTTACGCTAGCTACTTTCTCTGGTCTAGATGGTCTTACTGGCGATGTTACAATTCCTTATTTAGATTACACAGGAAGTGTTGCACACGGAGTTCATGATGGAATTACAGGAACTGCTACGGCAAGATACGGATATCAACTATCTGATGCTGATAGTGCAGGAACAGTAGCAATAGGTATTCAAACTTCTGGACTAACTATTCCTGCAGGTTCTGTAATGGCAGTTTATGTTGAGTATTTACCAACTTCATTTGCTGAAGGAGATACAACTAACTTAATTACTGATACTGGAGCTTTTAATGCTTTTAGACCACTTATTGTTGCAAACAGTGGAGGATCAGGAAACTACAACAACTTTACAGGGTTATCTAATGGTTCTAATCAACACAATTCAATTGTTGTTTTTAATGAGACTAGATATAGCGCTACTTCACAAAGTACTGGAAATACTGATGGAACTAGCTACCTAGTATCAAGCGTTAGCTATTCTATATACGCTACCGTATCAGGAAACTCTACAGTTGGAATCAACGAAGTTGAAAAATCTCTAAGCTTTAATGTTTTCCCTAACCCAAGTAACGGAATATTTAACATCAACTTATCTTCTAACGAAGCTAACAATGTTAACTTATCTGTTAAAAATGTTGTTGGACAAACTGTTTTAACAGAAACTGTAAATGTTTCTGGTAATACAAACCACCAAATTTCATTAACTGATTACAGCAAAGGAATTTATTTCTTAACTGTTGGTTCTGAAACTGTTAAATTAATTGTAGAGTAAAATCTACATTAACACATAAAAAAAGCCCTGTTAGAAATATCTAACAGGGCTTTTTTATTGCGACAACTATTCTTAATTAAAGAAAATTGAGGATTATTTGAAAGCATTCTTTGGATTTATAAGCTTCTAAACTTCTGCATAATCTTAGAGGAATACACAAATTCACACAACTCTTTGTTGTCAGTTTTCAGAATTTCATGCTTGTTCCCTTCCCACCACTTTCTTCCTTTATAAATAAAAGAAATGTTATCTCCAGTTTCCATAACTGAATTCATATCATGCGTAACAACAATTGTTGTCATGTTGTACTCTTGTGTAATTTCTTGAATTAAATTATCAATTACAATTCCTGTTTGAGGGTCTAAACCAGAATTAGGTTCATCACAAAACAAATACTTAGGATTTAATGCAATTGCTCGAGCAATCCCCACTCTTTTTTGCATCCCACCACTTAATTCAGCTGGATATAAATGGTTTACATTTTCAAGATTAACACGCTTCAAACAAAAGTTAATACGTTCTTCTATCTCTTCATTACTTTGATTAGAGTACATCTCTAATGGAAACCTAACATTTTCTTCAACCGTTAACGAATCAAATAAAGCTGATCCTTGAAATAACATTCCAATTTCTTTACGAATTTCTTTTCTTCCTTTAAAATCTAAATTTGTAAAATCTCTTCCATCATATTCAACCGAACCACTATCTACCTCGTGCAACCCAATAATGCATTTTGTTAATACCGATTTACCTGAACCAGAAGCTCCAATTAATAAATTGATTTCTCCTTGTCTAAAGTTAATAGAAACATCATGCAGAATTTGTTTATCAGCAAACGATTTATTTATGTTTTTAACGTCAATCATAATAGTAACAATTGAGTTAGTACATAATTAATAATCAAAATAACAATGCTTGTATATACTACCGACTTTGTACTTGACTTCCCTATTTCTAATGCTCCACCTCTTGTATAATAACCATGGTAAGAAGGTATTGTTGTAATTACAAATGCAAAAAATAAAGTCTTAACCATTGCGTAGATAATTGAAAATATTCTAAAGTCATAACGTAAGCCTGTTACATAATCTTCTATGGTCATCCCCTCATTAAACATTGCTACGATAAAACCTCCAAACGAACCTAAAAACATACTATAGATTACAATTATTGGAATAAAAACAAGTGCTGCAACAATTTTAGGAAAAATCAAATAAGAGGCAGAATTCACCCCCATAATTTCTAGCGCGTCAATCTGCTCTGTTACTCGCATAGCTCCAATTTCTGAAGCAATATTAGACCCAATCTTTCCGGCTAATATCAAACTCATTACAGTTGGAGCCATTTCCAAAATGAAAGATTCTCGAGTTGCATAACCAATTAAATAACCTGGCAAAAGAGGATTATTCATGTTTGAAGCTGTCTGTAACGTTACAACAGCACCCATAAACAAAGAAATAATTGCAATTAAACCTAAAGAACCAATACCTAAACTCAACATTTCGAGAATAATCTGCTTTCGGATTAATTTAAAATTATCCGGTTTTTTAAAGGTTCTCCCTACTAACAGGAAATATTTTCCGATATGATGAAATGTCGATAGCATTTGAATTTATAAAAGTAAATATTTATTCGCGAAGTTGTTTACCTTTGTATTATGAACTCTAGGATTTTACTACTAATAATACTACTTTTTACAACAATAGCTCTTAGCTCTTGCCATTCGAGCAAAAACAAATGTAATAGTTGCCCTAAATTTGGAAAACATTAAGCATTCACCGTTTTCTGATTAAAATCATTTGATATAGTTCTTTTATTCTCCTACATTTGAACTCTATTTAGACTTATTCTAAATAAGAAAGACATGACTTTAAATCAACTAACAGAAACCCAAGCAGGAGTTATTAAACAAATTAATGATGAATCTTTAGCTATTCAACTACTAGCAATGGGGTTTATTTTAGGCGAAGAAATTAAAGTTGAACGTATTGCTCCTTTAGGAGATCCTATTTTAATAACTTCTGGAACAAATTACATTAGTATTAGAAAGTCAGATGCCCAACAAATAGAAATAAAGTTGTAATAACACCTCTTGAGTAGCGCAGCAAAAAATATTGTACTAATTGGCAACCCTAACACAGGAAAGAGCACGTTATTTAACGCGCTAACAGGCTTAAACCAAAAAATTGGAAACTTTCCCGGAGTAACTGTCGATAAAAAAACAGGCTCTTACAATTACAAAAATAACAAAGTAAATGTTGTTGATTTACCTGGAACATATAGCCTTAATCCAAATTCTGTTGATGAGCAAGTTGCTAAAGACTACGTAGAACAATCATCTAAAGATGACATTGTATTAGTAGTTGCAGATGCCACAAACCTTAAAAGAAACCTTCTTTTATACACGCAAATTATTGATCAAGGAAAACAAGTGGTTCTTGTATTGAACATGATGGACCTCCTAGAGAAAAACAAACAGGAGATTGACTTAAACAAACTATCTCAACTCTTAAATTGCCCAGTAATTCCTATTAATGCACGCATAGAAAAAGGTGTTGATGAGCTAAAATATGCTATAAATAACTACGCTCCTAAATCAAATACTTTTGTAGACAAAAAATACTCTTCAAATGTAGTGGATGAAACCATGTTGCGATTTAATAAAATCAATCAAATTGTAAATGAGTGCACCACTAAAACAGGTGAAAATAAATCCTATATTTTTACTAAAAAATTAGACAACATTCTCACTCATAAAGTTTATGGTTACTTAATCTTTTTTGCATTATTGTTTTTTATTTTTCAAGCCATTTTCTCTTGGGCTTCTTATCCTATGGACTTAATTGATAGCGCGTTTATTTTTCTCTGCGACTATGTAAGCCATTTACTTCCTCAAGGAATGTTAAATGACTTAATTGTAAACGGCATCTTAGCTGGATTAGGTGGAATAGTCATTTTTGTGCCTCAAATTGCTATCCTATTTGCATTTATTACCATCCTTGAAGACACTGGATACATGGCTCGTGTAAGTTTTTTAATGGATCGGATTTTACGCCAGTTCGGATTAAATGGGAAATCAGTAATTCCCTTATTGAGTAGTACTGCATGTGCAATACCTGCAATTATGGGTGCAAGAACAATTGCTAATTATAAAGAGCGATTAATCACCATTATGGTAGCTCCTTTAATTAGTTGTTCTGCCAGAATTCCTGTTTACACCATTCTTATTGCTTTAGTAGTTTCTGAAAATGAAGTTTATGGCATTTTTAACCTACAAGGGCTTTTAGTAATGGGACTATATTTATTAGGATTTGCTACAGCACTCCTTTCTGCTTGGGTTATGAAATTGATCATCAAATCTAAAGAGAAAAGTACGTTTACTTTAGAAATGCCTATTTATAGAGCTCCAAGATGGAAAAATGTTGGGTTTGAAATCATAAGCAAAGTCAAAATATTTTTATTTGATGCTGGAAAAGTAATTATCGCAATTTCAATTATTTTGTGGGTATTATCATCTTATGCTCCAAGCAATAAATTTGAACAAATTGAAGCTAAATACACTACCCAGGCGGAAGATCAAACTAATAATGACATAAGTGCTGTTATAGCTGCTGAAAAACTAGAAGCCTCTTATGCTGGAATAATTGGTAAAACCATTGAACCAGCCATTAAACCTTTAGGCTTTGATTGGAAAATAGGAATTTCTTTGGTGACCTCTTTTGCAGCTCGTGAAGTTTTTGTTGGAACAATGGCAACACTTTACAGTGTGGGTGATGAGGACAATACTAAATCCATCAGAGAGAAAATGATGGCTGCTACTAATCGAGAAACTGGAGAAAAACTTTACACAAAAGCGACTACTTTTTCTTTATTATTATTTTATGCTTTTGCCATGCAGTGTATGGCAACTTTAGCAATTGTTTATCGAGAAACAAACTCTATTAAATGGCCAATTATTCAAGTAGTTTATATGGGTGCTTTAGCCTACTTTTCTAGCTTGCTAGTTTACACCGTATTTTCTTAATTTATGGCTATTGATTTTGAAATATTACAAAATTATGTCCCAACAACAAGTCTCCCTATTTTAAAAAAATGGTTTAGCCAAAGATCATTTGATTTAAAAATATCAAAAAAAAGAACAACCAAGTTTGGAGATTTTAGAGGTTCCTTAAAAAACGAACAACCTAGAATAAGTGTCAATTCTAACCTGAATGAATATGCTTTTTTAATTACACTTACACATGAGTTTGCTCACCTTTTAGTTTGGTTGAAGCACCAACATAAAGTTAAAGCCCATGGCATTGAATGGAAAACAGAATTTGCAACATTAATGAATATTCTATTAACTAGGAATGTATTTCCAGAACACCTCAAACAAGTACTAGAAATACACATGAAAAACCCTGCAGCATCATCTGCTCGAGATATTTCTTTAATTAATGAATTAAAAAAGTACGACACCCCCTCTAACCTGCTAACATTGATGGAGATAGAAGAAAATTCAGCTTTTATACTTAATGAAAAAAGAGTCTTTATAAAAGGAAAAAAACGAAGAACTCGATTTGTTTGTAAAGAGATTTCTACCAAAAAAGAATACCTAATTCATGGTGTTGCAGAAGTTGAACTTGTTAATAACTAATCTTCATTCTTTAACGAAGTATAATTTCGCTTTTATTTAACTTCGTGCAAGTAAAATTTAAGTAAAATGAACTCATCTTTATTAGACCCGATCATCAATCAACAAGTATCTGAAATGGCTGAAAACTTAGTCGGATCAGAAATAATTAAACTTGCTGGAGAAGTAAAAGAAAAAATTAAACAAGGAGAAAAAATTTACAATATGACTATTGGAGATTTTAACCCTAAAATTTTTCCAATTCCAGCAGAATTAAAAAGTGAAATAATTACTGCTTATCAAAATGATGAAACTAATTATCCTGCAGCTAATGGAGTTTTAGAATTAAGAGAAGCTGTTTCTACATATTTACACACAAGAGCTGGATTGGAATATGATGCAGATCAAATTTTAATTTCTGGAGGAGCAAGACCTTTAATTTACGCTACTTTCCAAACAATATTAGACCCTGAAGACACTGTTGTTTTCCCTGTACCATCATGGAACAACAATCATTATTCACACCTAACAAGAGCAAAACAAGTTTTAATTGAAGCAACGGCAGAAAACAATTTTATGCCAACTGCTTCAGATATAAAACCTTACATCGGGGAAGCGAATTTAATTGCTTTATGTTCTCCACTTAACCCAACCGGGACAGTATTTACAGAGCAAGGACTCGCTGAGATTTGTGACTTAGTTTTAGAAGAGAATAAAAAAAGAGGAAGTTCAAAAAAGCCTGTTTACTTAATGTTTGATCAAATTTACTGGCAATTAACGCATGGAGAAACAAGACATTTTGATCCTATTTCTATCAATTCTGACATGAAAAACTACACGATTTATATCGATGGAATTTCTAAAGCATTTGCAGCTACTGGAGTTAGAGTTGGTTGGGCATTTGGACCACAAAAATTAATGAATAAAATGAAAGCTATTTTGAGTCATGTAGGTGCATGGTCTCCTAAAGCAGAACAAGTTGCAACCGCAAATTATCTAGATCAAGATGATGCTACTGATGAGTATTTATTCAAAATAAAAAATGACATTAGTAACCGATTAAATGCTTTTTATGAAGGGTTTACAACACTGAAAAACGAAGGTTTTTGTGTTGAAGCAATTCCACCACAAGCGGCAATGTACTTAACAGTTAAGTTTGATTTAACTGGCAAAACTAGTGCAGATGGTAAAGTATTAGAATCTACACCAGATGTTACCCAATACTTATTAGATGAGGCTGGTTTAGCAATTGTTCCTTTCTATGCTTTTGGCGCTTCAAAAAAATCACCATGGTATAGATTATCTGTTGGAACATCCGTTTATGAAGAAATTGACGAGCTGTTTACTAAACTTAAAGCTGCATTAAATAAATTGAGTTAATTTTGGATTATGAGTATGAACAAGAACAACTATTGTGTTATAATGGCTGGTGGAATCGGAAGTCGATTTTGGCCAATGAGTAGAACCGAACAACCCAAACAATTCCTTGATATTTTAGGCACAGGAGAAACACTTATTCAGCAAACTTATAATCGATTTAAAAAGATTTGTCCAGAACAAAATATCTACATCGTTACCAATGAAATATACAAGGGTTTAACCAAATCTCAATTAGTTGGAATTACTGATGAGCAAATTATTTGTGAACCTACAATGAGAAACACAGCTCCTTGTATTGCTTATGCAAATTATAAAATTGCAAACAAAAACCCTGAAGCCAACATTATTGTAGCGCCATCAGACCATTTAATTTTAAAAGAGGATGAATTTGTTCGTGTTATGAATTTAGCGTTAGATCACACCGCTAAAAATGATGACTTAGTTACTTTAGGAATCACACCAACAAGACCAGACACTGGTTATGGATACATTCAGTATATAGAGAACAATAACTCTGAAATTAAAACCGTAAAAACGTTTACAGAAAAACCTAACTTAGAAAAAGCTCAAGAATTTATTGCTAGTGGAGATTTCTCTTGGAATTCAGGTATGTTTATTTGGAGTTTAAAAACAATTCAAAGGTCATTTGAAACGTTGCTTCCAAAAATGGATGCTATTTTTAAAAATGGCGAAGACAAATATAATACTCCAGCTGAGTATGACTTCATACAAGAAGCTTACCCAACTTGCGAAAACATATCTATTGATTACGGAATTATGGAAGGCTCTACCAATGTACATGTTATTAGTGCTGATATTGGTTGGTCAGATTTAGGAACTTGGGGTTCTATTTATACCCACCTGCCTTTAGACAATAATAAAAATGCAGTAGTTGGAGATAACGTAATGTTATACAATGCTGCTGATAACATTGTTAATGTTCCTAAAGAAAAACTCGTAGTACTCCAGGGTTTAAACGATTACATTGTAGTAGAATCTGATGGTATTTTATTGGTTTGTCAAAAATCAGAAGAACAGAAAATAAAACAATTTGTAACTGATATTAAGGCTACAAAAGATAAAAAGTTTTATTAAGAATATACTTAATGAGCGAACAACAAAATAAAGGAGACATGTCATTTTTAGACCACCTAGAGGTTTTAAGGTGGCATTTAGTTCGTTCTGCTATTGTCATTATTCTGTTTACAATTCTTGCTTTTATTTTTAAAGGCTTTGTATTTGATGATGTTATTTTAGCTCAAAAAAGCTCAGATTTTTGGACCTACCAATTGTTTTGTAAGTTTTCTCATTTAATTGGAAATGGAGATGCGCTCTGCATGAAAGACATGAATTTTAGTTTGATTAACATTACCATGAGCGGACAGTTTTCCTTACACATTATGGTTTCGTTAGTTTCAGGAATTATTTTAGCATTTCCATACATTTTATTTGAAATTTGGAGATTTATTACTCCGGCTTTAGAAAAGAAAGAAAAACGAAATGCGCTTGGGCTAGTCTTTTCTGGCTCCATTCTTTTCATCTTAGGGATTTCATTTGGATATTTCTTTGTTTCTCCGCTTTCTGTACAGTTTTTAGGAAATTATACAGTAAGTGAACAAGTTCAAAATCAAATTACTTTAGGGTCTTTTATTTCTACAGTTACTACAGTTACTTTGGTTTGTGGCTTGGTTTTTCAATTACCATTAATTGTTTATTTCTTATCTAAATTAGGATTGTTAACTCCTGAATTTATGCGAAAATATAGAAAACATGCTATTGTTATAACACTTGTTTTATCTGCTATTATTACCCCTCCAGATGTATCGAGTCAAGTATTATTAACCATTCCTCTATTAATACTATATGAGTTTAGTATCTATATTTCTAAAATCGTAACTAAGAAAGAGAAATAAAAGAAACTTTAATCCGTTAACTCTTAATTCACTATTTTTAACCTATGATTCTAAGAGCAGAAAACATTGTAAAAAAATACGGTAAAAGAACTGTTGTAAAAGGCGTTTCTTTTAATGTAAAACAAGGTGAAATAGTTGGTTTACTTGGTCCAAACGGAGCCGGAAAAACAACTTCTTTTTACCAAGTTGTTGGATTAGTTCAGCCTAATAGCGGTAATATTTTTTTAGATGATAATGATATTACCAAATTGCCAATGTACAAAAGAGCTCAAATGGGGATTGGTTATTTACCTCAAGAAGTTTCTGTTTTTAGAAAGCTAAGTGTTGAAGATAACATTGCTGCCATTTTAGAAATGATGCCTTTATCTAAAGCAGAACAAAAAAACAGGTTAGAAGAATTAATTGAAGAATTTAGTTTAGGACATGTAAGAAAGAACTTAGGACACAATTTAAGTGGAGGTGAAAAAAGAAGAACAGAAATAGCTCGTTCTTTAGCTTCTAATCCTAATTTCATATTGTTAGATGAACCTTTTGCTGGGGTTGATCCTATTGCTGTTGAAGATATTCAAAGCATTGTTTCTAAACTGAAAGAAAAAAACATTGGAATTTTAATTACTGATCACAACGTACAAGAGACCTTGAGTATTACCGATAGAGCTTATTTATTGTTTGAAGGAAACATCTTAAAAGCAGGAACTGCTGAAGAATTAGCGGCAGATGAACAAGTACGTAGAGTTTATCTGGGTCAAAATTTTGAACTGAGGAGGAAGGTTTAGGCACGAACATATAGAATGTTCGTACCATTCCCAGATTACTTCAAATAAGAAGACAACATCCATAAAGTTTTTTCAGTTTCTGAAATGTAGTCACTCATTAAACTTGCCGTTCCTTCATCATCAGCATCACCGGCTAAATTTAAAATCTCTCTTTCTTTTAATATTAACGTAGAGAAGTTATCAATGATAATTCCAACTCCTTTTACACCATCAACAATTCCTTTTTCCTCTTTTATTTCTGATACTTTTAAATAATCAGAAAAGGTATGCAAAGGCTCTCCTTCTAATGTTAAAATACGTTCAGCAATTTCATCTACCTTAACTACTGCATCATCATAATACTCTTCAAATTTTACATGTAATTCGAAAAACTCTCTACCTTTTATATTCCAATGTAAACCTCTTAAATTTTGGTAAAACAACTGGTAATCTGCTAAAAGACCATTCAACTTATCACTTAATACTTTTGCTTCTTCTTTATTAATTCCTATTAAATTTTTCATGTTTTTATTTTTAATCGTTAAAACTATTTTTCTCTTCTATTCTGTTACTTAAATATTGTATAAACTCATACTGATTACCATCTGAATCGGCAAAATAATCTCGAATTCTAAATTTTTCTACTTCTTTAGGATAATCTCTTTCATAACCAGTCTCTAATAACCGTGTTGTAATTTCTTCTACATCATCAACCACAAAACCGATATGGTTCACTCCTAATTTTGAATAATTTTTTTCGTTTCTATCTTGTTTTTCTACCGCTTCATTTAAAGCTAGATAAGTTACATCATCTCCAAGATGTACCCATTCTTTGGTGTCATTACCTCCACCTCTAATTTTAAAATGAGGAAAAGCTACTTGAAAAAAATGTATTGCTTTTTTAAGATTACTAACTGTAATGTTTGCGTGTTCTAAATATATGTTCTGTGTTTTCATATTGTTATGTTTTAATTATTATAAGACAAATGTCCACACATTTAAAATATAAATCAAATCGATTGTTTTTATAGCTATATAGATTATATCTATATTTGTAAAATGACATCATTAATACAACTAGAGTATATAATTGCAGTTGACACTTACAGACACTTTGTAACCGCATCAGAAAAATGTTTTGTAACTCAACCTACACTAAGCATGCAAATTAAAAAGTTGGAAGAGGATTTAGGTGTAATTATTTTTGACCGAACTAAACAACCCATTATCCCAACTGAAATTGGAAAAAAAATAATTGAGCAAGCTCGGGTTACAGTTGCCAATTCTAAAAAAATTGATGAAATTATTAAAGAATTTAACAACTCCATTTCTGGAGACATAACAATAGGCATAATACCCTCTTTAGCCCCCTACCTCCTTCCCCTTTTTATTGGAAAATTTACTAGAAAATACCCTGATGTAAATGTAAAAGTTATTGAATTGTTAACTGATGAAATTATTACTGAACTCAAAAAAGACACAATTGATGTTGGAATTTTAGTTACTCCAATTAAAGAAAATGGAATTTTAGAAGAGGTGCTGTTTTATGAGGAAATGAAAGTGCTTTGCAATAATTCTCATGAATTTTCCACAAAAGAAAATGTAAAAATAGAAGAGCTAGAAAGTCCTGGTTTATGGCTATTAAATAATGGACATTGTTTTAGATCTCAAGTTATAAACCTATGTAATTATCAAAAGCAATCTCAAACAAAATCTAGCTTTAACTATGAAAGCGGTTCTTTAGAAACTATAAAAAAGTTAATTGAAATTGAAGGCGGCTATGCTCTAATGCCCGAGTTAGCAATTGAAAAAACACATAAAAAAAGGAGTGTTATACCCATTAATGGAACCCCATTAAGAGAGGTTAGTTTTGCTTTCACTAGGAACTACAACAAGAAAAAAATTCTCTCGATATTAGCAGAAGAAATAAAGAGTGTAATTCCGGAAAAGTTAATTGATAAAAATCGTGGGTTTATTGTCGAATGGAAATGATTACAATTTAATATCCTTTAAAGCCAACTGTAAAGTTGTTCTTCCATTCCAATGGTTTTCTTCAATATTGTAAACGATACTTATTGGCATCCCCTCATCAATATCATCTAAAAAATGTCCCATTCCAAAACCTATGCAATTAAACTTTAAACTTGGATTAGCTTCTTGAAAAACTTCTAATCTTAAATGTGTTTTATCTCTTCCTATTTTTTTAGAGTTATTGGTAATAAAAACATTTTCTGACTTAAAAACTGGTCGCATATTAAATGGCCCAAAAGGAGCAAACTGTTTTAACAACCGATTAAATTTTTCGTCTATTTGATTTAATTCTAGTAATGCATCAATTTCTACTTGCGGTATCAACAATTCTTCATCAATCTGCTCACAAACTACTTCATCAAATTTTTCGATAAAAGCAGGTACATTTTCAATTTTCATTGTCATTCCTGCAGCTGCAGTATGGCCTCCAAATTGCTCAATTAAATCTCCACAAGCCTCAATTGCATTATACACATCAAAGCCTTCGACTGTTCTTGCAGAGCCTGTTGCTAAGCCTTTAGATTCGGTTAAAATAATGGTAGGCTTATAATGTGTCTCTATTAAACGAGAAGCAACAATTCCAATTACCCCTTTATGCCATTTTTCGCCAAACAACACTGTAGATTTTCTTTTACCATAAGCTTCATCTGCTTCCATAATTGCAAGCGCTTCAACCGTAATTTCTTTATCTAATCCTCTTCGCTCTAAATTGTAAGTGTTTATCTTTTTACCGACTTCTTCAATTTCAGCTTCATTTTCAGCAACCAACATTTCAACTGCTTTATTACCTGAACCAATTCTACCTGCAGCGTTAATTCTTGGTGCGAATGTAAACACCACATCCATAACAGTCATTGTTGGTGTTTTAATGTCTGATAGGGTTTTCATCACTTCTATACTCAAGCGAGGGTTTTCATTAATCTTCTTCAATCCATAATGTACAAAAACTCTATTCTCTCCTGTTAAAGGAACAATATCAGCACAAGTGCTTATTGCCAATAAATCTAAATATTCAAAAAGTTTTCCTTCATCTTTACTTGTTTTTTGAGTCCACGCTTGCATTAATTTAAACCCAACTCCACAACCCGACAAACCATCATAAGGATAATTGCAATCCACTCTTTTAGGATCTAAAACGGCAACTGCTTTAGGAATTTCATCTCCAGGTCGGTGATGATCACAAATAATAAAATCAACTCCTTTTTCGGTAGCATAATCTATTTTTTTTACTGCTTTAATTCCGCAATCTAACGCAATAATTAAGGTAATTCCTTTTTCAGCAGCATAGTCGATTCCTTTAAAAGAAATACCATAACCTTCACCGTAACGATCAGGTATGTAATACTCAAGGTGCTCATGAAAATTCTTCAAATAAGCATATACCAACGCAACAGAAGTTGTTCCATCTACATCATAATCTCCATAAATTAAAATCTTTTCTTGATTTTGAATGGCTTTTTCTAATCGACCAATAGCTTTATCCATATCCTTCATCAAAAAAGGATCGTGAATTTCATCTAAACTTGGTCTAAAAAAAGTTTTTGCTTTTTCGTAAGTGTCAACCTTACGTTGTAATAAAATATTAGTTAAAGTGACATCTAAATTATTAAGCTTCTCAGATAGTTTTTGAATTTCAACCTCTGTTGATTGCTCTTTTATTTGCCACCTTTTCTCCATTACTTTTGGTTCATCACTTGGGTTTGAACGCGAATAGATTCTTGATGTACAAGCTCTAACATTTTCTTAATAAAGTCATCACTCAAGCCAACTTTATCGGCTAAAAAAGATCTGTTTTTTAATATTTGTCCCCATCTCTCTAATTGAAGAATAGTTACATTATTTTCGTACTTATATTCTCCTATTTTCTGAATAATAGACATTCTTGAAGAAAATTTATTAATCAATTCTTCATCCAATTCATCAATAATTGAACGTAATTGCTCTAATTTATTAATAAACTCTTCACTTTCAGAATGCTTTTCTCGAATAATTAAATCATGTAATATTTTTCCTAATCCCAAAGGAGTAACCTGTTGTTTCGCATCACTTTTCGCTACCAAAGGGTTAATATGACTCTCAATCATCAAGCCTTCCATATCCAAATCTATTGCTTTTTGAGATACATAAGGAATTAATTCTTTATCACCAGCAATGTGACTTGGATCACAAATCATAGGGATTTGAGGACACATCAGTTTTAACTCAATAGGAATTTCCCACATTGGTGTATTTCGGTAAGATGATTTATCAAAAGAGGAAAAGCCTCTATGAATTGCCCCTAATTTTTTAATTCCAACAGCATTAATACGCTCTAAAGCTCCAACCCATAAGTTAATGTCTGGAGTAATTGGATTTTTTACAAAAACAGGAATGTCAACACCTTTAAGTGCATCTGCAATTTCTTGAACAGAAAATGGATTAACTGTTGTTCTTGCCCCAATCCACAACATATCAATATTGTTTTTTAAACAAGCTTCAACATGATCTGCATTTGCAACTTCGGTTGCTACAGGTAAACCGACAGATTTTCCTGCTTGCTTTAGCCAAGGCAAGCCCTCTTCTCCAACCCCTTCAAAAGAATTTGGACGAGTACGAGGCTTCCAAATACCTCCTCTTAATATTGATACTTTATTTGATTTTGAAACCTCTAAAGCTGTTTGTAAAACCTGCTCTTCTGACTCTACACTACATGGCCCAGATATAATTATTGGATTTTTCTTCGGAAGCCAATTGTCCGGGTTTTCTATGTTTAAGTTTAGCCTCATTAATCAAGCTAAAGCCTTACTTTCTTGAGATGCTAGTAATGATTTTGCAGTTGCAACAATTGCTTTTTCATCAAATAAGCACTCATCATATAACTCGTTTTGAGTGCCATGATCGATAAATTTATCAGGAATACCTAAACGCTTTACCTCAGCATAATAATTGTTATCTGCCATAAATTCTAAAACGGCACTTCCCATCCCCCCTTGAATACAAGCATTTTCGAGTGTAATCACTTTCTTAAACTTCCCAAAAACTTCGTGCAACAATATTCCATCAATAGGTTTCACAAATCGCATATCGTAATGTGCAATATCAATTCCTTCTTTT
>Ga0206123_10001438_pt1 | contig 22338 bp, 22 predicted proteins | sample Helgoland_Spring_2_FD_160086 | JGI IMG/M metagenome (GOLD analysis project Ga0206123, IMG submission 160086) | Pelagic subsurface seawater microbial communities from Kabeltonne, Helgoland, North Sea - Helgoland_Spring_Bloom_20160316_1 | ecosystem: Environmental > Aquatic > Marine > Epipelagic ...
CAATTGCAATATCAGCCAGGTTGAAGGCCGGCCAATGCCAGTCTCGCCAATAGAAATCAAAGGAATCCACAACATAGCCACGAAAGACCCGGTCAATCAGGTTGCCCATGGCGCCACCGAGGATAAGACTGTAAGCGATGGCTTCTCCTTTATGACGATTTTCAAGGATCAGCTTGATCAGAAAAATCGAGACCGCCACCGCGATCCCGATAAAAAAGTAGCGCTGCCAGCCTCCACCATTCGCAAAAAGACTGAATGCGGCACCGGTGTTCCATAGGTGCACCCAGTTAAAGAACGGGGTCACCGAAACAGACTCGCCATAGGCCATTGATTGCTGCACCAGCCACTTTACAGCCTGATCAGACGTTGCCAGCAGGCCCGATATGGACAACAGGGCGTACGGCGAGAGCTTTTTGCCAATAATGAGCATTATTTAACCCTTGAGCGCCAGAATGCGCCTGGCACCGTTAAGCACGACGAGCCCCGCGATGGTGCCGATAATTAGATCCGGATAATTGGAACCGGTCCACGCGACCAGGGCGCCGGCGGTGATGACCCCCAGGTTGATCACCACGTCGTTGGCCGAGAATATCCAGCTTGCCTTCATGTGCGCCCCGCCCTCCCGATGTTTGGATATGAGCAGCAGACAACTGGTATTGGCAATCAATGCGACGAATGCGATAGCCATCATCACCAGCGATTCAGGCTCACTACCGAATACAAAGCGTCTCACCACCTCTATGAGTACGCCCACAGCCAAGATCAGTTGCAGTACACCAGCAACATGCGCGGCACGTAACTGCATTCTCACGCTATGTCCAACCGCATAAAGGGCGAGCCCGTACACGGCCGCATCGGCGAAATTGTCCAGGGACTCTCCAATCAGGCCGGTGGACTGGGCGATCAGGCCGGCTGTCATTTCCACTACGAAAAGGAGTGCATTGATGCCGAGCAACCAGCGCAGAGTCCCGGATTCTTGCGTGGCAGAGGCTGCCGAGAACTCGGCCGCCTTGATGGTCTCCGGATCGGCAGCGACGCTTTCCTGAAGCGAGGCGCCTAGCTCCAAGGTCTTCAGTTTCGAGGTGACGGGCTCGACCTCACCGTCATGCACGACCTTCACCCGGCGGTTCGACAAGTCGAAGGACAGTGCCCGAATCCCCTCAACGCCGTTCAGGGCCAGGCGAATCATGCGCTCTTCTGATGGACAGTCCATCTTCGGCACGGCATAAACACTGACCCATTCCCCCGACGCATCGGAGGAGGCCTGCATATCGGTATCCGCCGCAGGCCTTGCATCGTCGCCACAGGGGCCTCCGCAGTTTTTACTCATGATATGACTCCACTTGAATGTGATCGGGCTTTCATTTAAAACTATATAGTAGCTATAAGGTCAATAGCGTAGAGAATCCGTTGCGGAGGAACCCGATGCGTATTGGTCAGTTGGCACAGTCAGTAGGGGTAGATACACAGACGATCCGCTTCTACGAACGGCAGGGCTTGTTGCCGCCGCCTGATCGGCAGGAGAACGGTTACCGTGTCTATACCGAGAAACACGTTGAGCGGCTGGCCTTTATTCGTCGCTGCCGCATCCTGGATCTGTCACTGGCAGAAATTCACGAACTACAGCGCTATCAGGACGACCCTCATCAGTCCTGTACCGCCGTCAATGCTTTGCTCGATGATCACATCTCTCATGTGCGCTCGCAGATAACCGCTCTACAGGCGCTTGAGAAACAACTCGTTTCACTAAGAGCGCGTTGCAACGATGACCGGGAAGTTAAGGCGTGTGGGGTTCTTGCTGGAATTAGCGAGGGAAGCATGCATCAGCAGTAGGTTGGAGTACCAACCAGATAATCCGATGAGATGTCGGTTTGCCTCACTCTCATGCAAAGGTAAGATCAACCATTTAATCCGTATACCCAAAACATCAAGAAGGCGCAGAAAACCTGGCGCAATATGAGCAAATCCGAACGCGCCCGCTCTCAGCCGGAAGGCGCCCAGCGCAAGGCGCCGGGCCGTGGCAGCGACGGCGACTACTACCATGTGGCGGTGCGCAACAAATCCCAGTTCAAGACGTTCCGCACCCACGACGTGGGCGACCCTGGCGGCATCCAGCGGGTGGCCGGACAACGCAAAAGCGGCACCTGGGGCACGGTGAAATGGCTGATCCCCAAGGAATGGGCGCACATGAAAGGCGGCAAGCTGATCGCCGACAGCGACGACGCCCGCAAGGTGCTGGAGCAATTGGGCAGCGCGCCGGTGCACAGCAGCGCCGACATGTTCGAGGCCAAACCGCGCCCCAAGGTGCCGGAGAAGGACAAACCCACCAAGGCGCAACAACAGGCGCGCCGGGAGAACATCAAGAAGGCGCAACGGGCCGCGCACCAGCGCGGCCACTGACCCCGCTCAGGGCGTGTCGTCGCTCTCCGGCGTGCCGTTCTGGTCCGCGCCCTCGTCCGCATCGTCGTCGGAGGCGGCGGGCAGAGCGCGGCGTGCCTTGGCGCCCAGGTCGCGCAGCTTGTGGGCCTGACCGAGAAGGTTACCGCGGCCTTCGGTGAGCCGTTTGTAGGAGGTTTCCCAGGACTGCTGCGCCTTGTCGATCTTGTCGCCCACATCCGACAGGGACTCCGCCACCAGTGACACCTGGTCGCAGATGCGGCCGGCGCGGCTGGCGATGTCCAGCGCGTTACGGTTCTGGTACTCGTAGCGCCAGATGTTCTGAATGGTGCGCAGGGTGACCAGCAGCGTGGTCGGGCTGACCAGCACGATATTGCGCTCGTAGGCCTCGGTATAAAGGCCCGGATCCGCTTCCATGGCGGTCATGAAGGCCCCTTCCACGGGGATGAACAGCAGCACGAAATCGAGGCTGCGCACCCCTTCCAGGCCGCTGTAATTCTTCGCGTCCAGACCCTTGATGTGGGCGCGCAGGGAGCTGAGGTGCTGTTCGCGGGCCAGGCCGCGCTGTTCGTCGTCCTCGGCGGACACGTAGCGCTCGTAGGCCACCAGCGACACCTTGGCGTCGATTACCACGTCCTTGTCTTCCGGAAGATGCACGATGGCGTCCGGCAGACGTCGTTCGCCGCTCTCCCCTTTCAGCGCCACCTGGGTATCGTATTCGCGGCCCTTGGTGAGCCCGGAGCTTTCCAGCACCCGCTCCAGAATCATCTCGCCCCAGTTGCCCTGGGTTTTCACCTGGCCCTTTAGTGCCTCGGTGAGGTTGCGCGCGTCCTGGTGCATCTGCTGGTTGAGGCTTTTCAGGTGTTGCAGCTGTTCGGTGAGCGCCGCCTGGGCGCGCGCGTCATCGCCGTGGATCTGATCCACCCGGCGGCGGAACTCCGACAGCTGCTCGCGGAACGGCTTCAACAGCCCGTCCAGCCCCTCGCGGTTCTTTTCCTCGAACTGCTTGCTGCGCTGTTCGAAGATTTTCGCCGACAGGTTTTCGAATTCATGGCGCAGCTGTTCGCGGCTGTTTTCCAGAAAGGTGAGCTTGTCCTGCTGGCCGGCCAGCCGCTCATCCAGACGGGCTTTGTCGGCGCGCGCCTGGGCCAGGCTCTGCTCGCTTTCCCGCAGCCGTTGCTCAAGATTTCGTTGGCGCTCGTCCTGCTGCTGGTGCTGACGGTCGCGTTCCTCGGCCAGAGTGGCGAGACGGTCACGGGCCTGGTCCCGCTCGCCGCGCAGACGGTTCAGGGCGCCGCGCGTGATCAGTAGCGCGATCAGGGCGGTCACCGCCGCCGACAGGGCGCCGGTGAGAATCCATACGGTCAGATCGTTCATCGCGCCGCCTTGTTGAACAGGGTGTAGAAATTGTCCCGGGTCAGCGCCGCCAGCTCGGCCACCGGAATGCCCTTGAGCTCCGCCACGCACTCGGCCACCCGGGCCACGTAACGGGGCTCGTTGGGTTTGCCGCGGTACGGCACCGGCGCCAGCCAGGGGGAGTCGGTTTCGATCAACAGGCGCTCCAGCGGCACCTGACGCACGGTGTCGCGCAGCGCCTCCGCGTTGCGGAAGGTGACGATGCCGGAAATGGAAATATAGAAGCCCAGCTCCATGGCCTGCTCGGCCATATCCAGGTCTTCGGTGAAACAATGCAGCACCCCGCGCACCTCGCCTGCGCCGTGCTCGCGCAACAGCGCCAGGGTGTCCTCCTTGGCGCCGCGGGTGTGGATGATCAGCGGCAGGCCGGTGCGGCGGGCGGCGCGGATGTGCTCGATAAAGCGATCGCGCTGCCAGTCGCGCTGTTCCTTGGCGTAAAAATAATCCAGGCCGGTCTCGCCGATCGCCACCACCCGGGGGTGGTCGGCCAGGCGCACCAGCTCATCGGCGTCCGGCTCGCGGGAGTCCTTGTAGAGCGGGTGCACGCCCACGGTGGCGTGCACGTCGGCGTGGCCCTCGGCCAGCTCACGGACCCGGGGAAAGGTTTCCAGATCGACACCGATGCACAGCATATGGCTGATGCCATCGGCGCGGGTGGCGGCCATCATGGCGTCGAAATCACCGTCGTAGGCATCCAGATTAAGACGGTCCAGGTGGCAGTGGGAATCCACCAGATCGGGACGATCAACAGCGGTGTCGGACATCAACGGTTCGGCTCCTGTCGCGGATAGCGGGAAAACCGCAAGGGTAGCGGGGAGCGACCGCGAACGCTACATGGTGTGGGTGGGACGGTCCGATTGCAGCGAGCCGGCCAAGTGGTTTTCGATGGTGCGCCGGGCGGTGTCGTCCTGGTCGGAAAACTGCACGCCGATACCGGCGCTGCGGTTGCCCTGGGCGCCCTGGGGCGTGATCCACACCACCTTGCCGGCCACCGGAATTTTTTCCGGCTCGTCCATGATATTGAGCAGCAGGAAGATTTCCTCGCCCAGCTTGTAGTTCTTGTCGGTGGCGACGAACAAACCGCCGTTGGTGACGAAAGGCATGTAAGCCGAATACAGGGCCGCCTTGTCCTTGATGCTCAATGACAGAATGCCGCTGCGGCCTCCGGGCATTTTCATGCGATCGCTCCCCCTGACAAACCCTTTAGCGTTATTGGAATGGTCTCAGCAGATTAGAAGCCGCCGGCGGCAGCGTCAACGCCCACCAGGACCAGCAACCATTGTTCCATGAGCAGCTCTTTATTCGGGTTGGCGCCGCCCATCAGCTGCCGGCGCCCTTCCATGACCCGCTGGGCGGCGCGCAGCAGCCGCGCCGGCGGAAGCTGCGCCGCCAGTTGTCTGAGTATCGGCTCCACCTTGGGATCCTGAACCCCGGCCGGGTCGGCCTGCTCCACCTTATCGCCGAGGGCGGCCAGCACCGAGGCCCGGGCCAGCCAGCCGTACAGCACTCCGGCCATCACGCGCGGGTCGTGGGCGGCCAGCGCCTGACCGCCCTGGGCCGGCGACAGGCGCCCCTGGGCCACCGACAGCAATTGCCCGGCGAGCTGCTCGCGGGCCGCGAACCAGTCCGCCTGCTGCAGTTCCAGAGCCCGCAACGGCGCGCCCTGGGCGGCGGCCAGCAAGGCCGGCGCCTCTTTTTCGCCGGCCTGAGGCACCAGCCACTCCAGCGCCGCCGCCGGTTCCGGCAGCGGCAGATGCCGCTGCTGGCAGCGGCTGCGTATGGTCGGCAACAGCAGGCTGGGCTGGTGGCTGACCAGGATCAGCACCAGACCCCGGCCGGGCTCCTCCAGGGTCTTGAGCAGGGCGTTCTGGGCGCTGCGGTTGAGCCCCTCGGCGGGGGCGATCAACGCCACCCGGGCGCCGTTGTACTGGGCGGTGCGGGTACCAAACTCCACCAAACGGCGCACCTGATCGATCTTGATGCCCAGGCTGGTGCCTTCCGGCACCAGGGTGTGCGCGTCCGGGTGGGTGCCGGCGGCGCTCAGATGGCAGCCGTGGCACTGACCGCAGGCGAGCCCGGCGCTGGGGTTTTCGCACAGCAGCGCCTGGGCCAGGGATTGGGCCAGGCGGAACTTGCCGCTGCCGGCGGCGCCGGCGAGCAGCAACGCATGGGGCAGACGGCCCTGAGCGTGCTGCTCCAGCAGCCGCTGCATCTCTTCCCGGTGCCAGGGACAGGGCACCTGGATGGGGGCGTTCAGCGCCACTGCAGCATCTCCTGAAGGTGGTTCTCGAGTTGCGCGCGCACCTGATCCAGGCCGACGCCGGCGTCTACCACCCGGAACCGGTCCGGCTCGCCGGTGGCGCGCTCAAGGTAGCACTGGCGCACCCGTTCGAAAAAGGCCGCCTGCTCCCGTTCGATACGGTCCGGGCGGGAGCGCTTGCCGGCCCGCGCCAGGCCCTCCGCCACCGGCACGTCGAACAGCAGGGTGCGGTCCGGGGTCAGCCCCTGAAGCACCAGGCGCTCCAGCGCGGCGATGCGCTCCCGGTCGAGGCCCCGGCCGGCGCCCTGGTAGGCCCAGGTGGCGTCCATGAAGCGGTCGCAGAGCACCCACTCGCCGCGCGCCAGCGCCGGCCGGATCAGCGCCGCCAGATGCTGCGCCCGGGCGGCGAACACCAGCAGCAGCTCGGTGGTGTCGTCCATGGCCTCCGGGCCGGGGTCGAGCAGCACCTGGCGGATCCGTTCGGCCAAATCGGTGCCGCCGGGCTCGCGGGTCACGGTCACGGGGACGCCGGCTTCGCGCAGGCGCTCGGCGAGCCACGCCAGGTTGGAACTCTTGCCGGCGCCCTCGCCGCCTTCCAGCGTGATAAAACGCCCGCTCACGGTTGCGGCTCCGGGCTGGAACGGTAATTCTCGCGCCGCTTGAGCTGATACTCGCGCACCGCGCGCTGGTGTTCCGCCAGGGTGCGGGAAAATTTATGGCTGCCGTCGCCCCGGGCCACGAAGAAGAGGTCCTCGGTGGGCTCCGGGCTCACCGCCGCGAGGATCGACTCGCGGCTGGGCATGGCGATCGGCGTGGGCGGCAGGCCGCTGATCGCGTAGGTGTTGTAGGGGGTTTTGCGGCGCAGGTCGGAGCGGCGGATATTGCCGTCGTAGTCGGTGCCCATGCCGTAAATCACGGTGGGATCGGTCTGCAGCCGCATGCCCTTGCGCAGGCGGTTGATAAACACGCCGGCGATGCGGCCGCGCTCCGCCGGTACCGCGGTCTCTTTCTCCACGATGGAGGCCATGATCAGCGCCTCGTAAGGGGTGTCGTAGGGCAGGTCCTCATCGCGGGCCGCCCAGGCCTGATCGAGAATCCGCTGCTGGCGCTCCAGGGCGCGGCGCAGCAGATCCACATCGCGGGTGCCGCGCGTGTAGAAATAGGTTTCCGGCGCGAACCAGCCCTCCGGGTGGGCACCGGGCCGGCCCAGACGGGCCATCACCGCGGCGCCGTCCAGGTCCACCAGGGTGTGCTCTATGCCCTCCAGGCCGGCCAGGCGGGCGCGCCATTCGCGGAAATTCCAGCCCTCCACCAGGGTGACGCTGCGTTGCAGCACGTCGCCACGGTCGATCTTTTCCAGCAGCGTGAGCAGGGAGTCGCCGGGGTTGAGCTGGTACTCGCCCACATGCAGGCGCGCATCGACCCCGGTGAAGGCGCTGTAGAGCCGCGCCGACCAGCGCCGCAGACGGGCTTCCGGCGGCTCACCGAGCAGGCCGTCGGCGCGCATTCCCGCCAGCAGGCCGTTGAACGAAGAGCCCGGCGCCACTTCCACCAGCACCGGCTCTTCCAGGGGCAGCGGCCGGTGCAAATAGCCGCTCACCCAGAAGCCGGCCAGAGGGATGCCGACCAGGAGCAACAACAGCAGCAACCCGAACATTCGTATTTTTCGGCGCATTTATGAAAAAAGAACCTCGAAGTCTTCTTGGAATTGTCGCACCGGCGCGGTGACCGGCCAGACCCATTGCGCCAGTTTACGCACCGGCAGCACCCCGACAACACTGTTGATCAGAAAAACGCTGTCGGCGGTGCGCAGATGTGACAGCGGACGCAGCCGCACCTGCACCGGGCGGCCCTGCTCGCCGGCCCGCGCCAGCAACCAGGCACGGCCGACGCCGGCCACCCCGGCGGCGTCCAGGGCCGGCGTCCACAGGGTATCGCCGAACAGCGCGAACAGGTTCATGGCGGTGGCTTCCAGCGGGCAGCCGCGCCGGTCCAGCAGCAGGCCCTCGTGCCAGCCCCGGCGGGCCACTTCCATGCGGGCCAGCACCTGGGGCAGCCGGTTAAGATGCTTGAGACCCGCCAGCGGGTCGCGCTCCAGCGGCTCGCTGCACAGGCCGGTTTCAATGCCGTCGCGGCGCAACAGCGGCGACCACTCCGGCACGGTGCCGTGCTGGGCGAACAGGGAAGGCGTCGGGTGCGACGGCGGCAGGTACCCGCGACCGCCCGGGCCCCGGGTGAGAATCAGCTTGATCAGACCGGTGCCGGGCGGCGCGGCGGTCAGAGCGTCGGCAAGACAGCGGTCCAGGGCGTCCGGCGCCACCGGGATCCGCAACCGGGCGGCGCCGTCGAGCAGCCGCGCCCGGTGGCGCGGCCACAGTGGCGCCGCGCCGGACGCCGTGACCCGCACGGTCTCGAACAGGCCGTCGCCATAGGCGAGACCCCGATCGTTGACGGCGGGCCCGCCGCTCACACCTTGCGGAACAGCAGCGACCCGTTGGTGCCGCCGAACCCGAACGAGTTGGACAACGCCACGTCGATGGTGCGCTGCTGGGCCTGGTTGGCCACCAGGTCCAGATCACAGCCCTCGTCCGGGTTGTCCAGGTTGATGGTCGGCGGCGCCACGGAGTCGCGCATGGCCAGCAGCGTGAAGATGGCCTCCACCGCGCCGGCCGCGCCCAGCAGGTGGCCGATCATCGATTTGGTGGAGCTCATCGCCAGCTTCGGCGCGTGGTCGCCGAACACCTTCTTGACCGCGTGGATCTCGATCAGATCGCCGACCTTGGTGGAGGTGGCGTGGGCGTTCACATAAGCCACTTCCGACGGATCGATGCCGGCATCACGGATCGCGTTGCCCATGGCCAGGGCCGCCCCGGCCCCGTCCTCGGACGGCGCGGTCATGTGGTAGGCGTCGTCGCTCATGCCGTAGCCGATCAGCTCACCGTAGATGGTGGCGCCACGGGCCTTGGCGCGCTCGTATTCCTCCAGCACCACGGCGCCGGCGCCGTCGGCGAGCACGAAGCCGTCCCGGTCCCGGTCCCAGGGCCGGCTGGCGGCGGTGGGATCGTCGTTACGGGTGGACAGTGCCCGGGCGGCGGCGAAACCGCCCATGCCCAGCGGCGTGGAGCCCTTCTCGGCGCCACCGGCGACCATCACGTCGGCGGTGCCCAGCTGGATCTGCTGGGCGGCGAAGCCGATGTTGTGGGTGCCGGTGGTGCAGGCCGTCACGGTGGCGAAGTTGGGGCCCTTGAAGCCGTACATGATGGCCAGGTTGCCGGCGATCATGTTGATAATGGTGCTGGGCACGAAAAACGGCGACAGCTTGCGCGGCCCGGAATCCATCAGCTTCTGGTGGTTTTCCTCGATGTTGGTCAACCCGCCGATGCCGGAGCCGATGGCGACGCCGATGCGTTCACCGTTTTCCTTATCCATTTCCAGGCCGGCGTCACGCAGGGCCTGAATCGCCGCCACCATGCCGTACTGCACGAAGACATCCATCTTGCGCGCTTCCTTGCCGGACAAATATTCGTCCATGGCAAAGTCCGGCACCAGCCCGGCGAACTTGGTGGAGAAGTTCTCCGTGTCGAAATGGTCGATCCGGCGAATACCGCTACGACCGGCCAGAATGCCCTCCCAGGTACTGGCCACGTCGGTGCCCAGAGGGCTCAACATTCCCAGACCGGTTATCACTACTCGACGTCGTGTCACCCGTTCTCCTCCCAAAAAAAACCGCAAGCCCGGAGAGCCTGCGGTTTTTTTACTGACGTTGCGTTGGCTGTGACCGAATCAGCTGTGCGACTTGATGTAATCCACGGCAGCTTGAACGGTGCTGATCTTTTCAGCCTCTTCGTCCGGAATTTCGGTTTCGAATTCTTCCTCGAGAGCCATTACCAGCTCGACGGTGTCCAGTGAATCGGCACCCAGGTCTTCGACGAAGGAGGCGGCGGGCTTAACGTCTTCCGGTTTAACGCCCAGTTGCTCAACGATGATCTTCTGGACCCGTTCTTCGATGCTGCTCATGATGTTATTACTCTCCTGTTGATGGTGTGCAAGCACCTATGAGCGGCTATTCTAGGTGAACGCTGTTCGCGCTTGCAAGCCGCTCTCGGTACTGGTTTTCGCGGATTAGTTTCCAAATGTTTGGGCGCCTGCGAGAAGCGCCCGTACGCCGTGGCTAAGCGCAGCTTAGCGGTTTTCCGCAGCGATGTCTCAACCCGTGAACATCCCGCCGTTCACATGCACCGTGGTGCCGGTCACATAACCGCCGCCCTCGCTGGCCAGCCAGCCCACGGCGCTGGCCACTTCGGCCGGCGATCCCAGGCGCCCCAGCGGTATTTCGCTGAGCAGCGCTTCACGCTGCGCCTCGGGCAGGCCGTCGGTCATATCGGTCTGAATAAAGCCCGGCGCCACCGAATTCACGGTGATGTTGCGCGACCCCAGCTCCCGCGCCAGGGCCCTCGTGAAGCCTTCCACGCCCCCTTTGGCGGCGGCGCAGTTGGCCTGGCCGGCGTTGCCCATGGTACCGACCACGGAGCTGATGTTGATCACCCGGCCCCAGCGGGCCTTGGTCATGCCCTTCAGGCACGCCTTGGTGACCCGGTACAGCGAATTCAGGTTGGTGTTGATCACATCCTGCCACTCATCCGCCTTCATGCGCAGCATGAGGTTGTCGCGGGTGATGCCGGCGTTGTTGACCAGCACCAGCGGCGGGCCGTATTCGGCGCTCAGCGCCTTGAGGCCCTCGGCCACGGAGTCGTCGTCGGCGACGTTGAGCACCACGCCGGCGCCCTGCTCGCCGAGCGCTTCGGAGATGGCGGCGGCGCCTTTCTCGCTGGTGGCGGTGCCGACCACGAACCAGCCGGCGCCGGCCAGTTCGGCGGCGATCGCCCGGCCGATGCCACGGGTGGCCCCGGTGACCAGCGCTACTTTTCTGTCCTCGCTCATAAGGTTCTCCTCAGGCGCCGGTGAGCGCGTTCTGAAAGGCGGCATCGCTTTCCAGTGGCTTGGCGTCCAGGCCCCGGTCGATGCGCTTGGTGAGGCCGCACAGCACTTTGCCGGGCCCGCACTCGTAAAGCGTGGAGACGCCGTCGGCGGCCAGCGCGCGCACCGTTTCCGACCAGCGTACCGGCGAGTGCAGCTGGCGCACCAGCGCGCCGCGGATGCTGTCCGGGTCGGACTCCGCGCTCACGTCCACGTTATTGATCACCGGCAGCTCCGGCGCGAAGAATTTGGTGCTTTGCAGCTGCTCGGCCAGTTTGTCCGCCGCCGGGCGCATCAGCGCGCAGTGGGACGGCACGCTCACCGGCAGCGCCATGGCGCGCTTGGCGCCGGCGGCCTTGCACGCCTCGATGGCGCGCTCCACGGCGCTCACCTGGCCGGCGATCACCACCTGGCCCGGCGCATTGAAGTTGACGGCTTCCACCACCTCGCCCTGGGCGGCGTCGGCGCAGGCCTGGCGGACCTGGTCGTCGTCCAGGCCCAGAATCGCGGCCATGCGGCCCTCGCCGTCGGCCACGGCGGCCTGCATCAGCTCGCCGCGCCGGCGCACCAGGCGCACGGCGTCGCCCAGGGTGATCACCCCGGCGCAGGTGAGCGCGGTGTATTCGCCCAGGCTGTGGCCGGCGAGCCGGTCGGGACGGGCGCCGCCGGCCTGCTCCCAGAGCTTCCACAGCGCCACACCGGCGGTGAGCAGCAGCGGCTGGGTGTTTTCGGTGCTGTTGAGGGCCTCTTCCGGGCCTTCCTGCGCCAGCTGCCAGAGATCCAGATCCAGGGCGCCGGAGGCCTCCTGGAACGCCTGGCGCACCGGAACGCGCTCGGCGAAATCGGCCAGCATACCCAGGCTCTGGGAACCCTGACCGGGAAAGACGAAAGCGGTTTTCGACATGCGTTTGCCTCTTTGATGTCGCTCGAGCCGGGAGTATGCCGCCTGCGGGCGCGGCTGTCCGCCCGACCCTGAAACAAATTGTGAATGCGCGGTCGCCGCGCCCCGGGAAAACCTAGGAGGCGTCCGCCGGGGCGAGAGCGTCGCGGATCAGCGCCGGCACGTTGCGCTCGGCTTCGAGAACCGCCACTTCCAGGGCGCTGACAAAGCCTTCCACGCCGGTGCCGCCGTGGCTTTTCACCACGATACCGTTCAGCCCCACCAGGCTGGCGCCGTTGTAACGCTCCGGGTCCAGACGGTGCTTGAGCCCGCGCAGCAGCGGCAGCGCGAACAGGCCGCTGAGCTTGCGCAGCAGGGAACGGCCCGCCTCTTCGCGGATCATGCCGCCGATCATGGAGGCGGCGCCTTCCATGGTTTTCAGCGACACATTGCCGACAAAGCCGTCACAGACCACCACGTCCACGTCGCCAACGAAGATGCCGTTACCCTCGACGAAACCGGCGTAGTTCAGATCGGCGGCCTGCTGCATCAGGGTGGCGGCTTCCTTGATCTGCTCGTTGCCCTTGATGTCCTCCTCGCCGATGTTCAGCAGCGCCACCCGCGGCGCGCTCAACCCGTCCACGGCACGCACCACGGCCTGCCCCATCAGGGCGAACTGCAGCAGGTGCTTGGGTTCGGAATCCACATTGGCGCCCAGATCGAGCATGTGGCAGTGCCCTTTGGCGGTGGGGATGGCGGTGCAGATGGCGGGCCGGTCGACGCCCGGCAGGGTTTTGAGAACGAAGCGGCTGACCGCCATCAGGGCACCGGTGTTGCCGGCGCTGACCGCCGCCAGGGCGCGGCCTTCCTTAACCTGGTTGATGGCCACCCGCATGGAGGAGTCTTTCTTCTGGCGCAGTGCCACGGCGACCGGGTCGTCCATGGCCACCACTTCCGACGCCGGGATCAGGGCGAGGCGCGGGTGATCGTCGAGTTTTTCTTTCTTCAGGGCCGCGGCGAGGGCGGACGGCTCGCCCACCATGATCACATGCAGATCGGGGTGGCGGGCCAGTATCCGGGCCACGGCGGGCACGGTCACGGGCAGACCGTGATCGCCGCCCATGGCGTCCACGGCCAGGGTCACAACCGCTGACATGGCAAATTTCCTGCTTGGCGAAGCGACGGCCATGATACGAGTTCGATCCGGCCGTGGATAGAGAAACGGGAGCCCTGAAGGCTCCCGTTACACAGTCGTCCTGTTGTCACCGTCGGGCGGCGTACCGTCGGGCGGCGCACCGCCCGCGGCAAACGGACTTACTCTTCTTCGTCGTCCAGTTCCGCGGTGCGCAGCACCTGGCGGCCGCGGTACATGCCGTCCGGAGAGATGTGGTGACGGCGGTGCACTTCACCGGTGCTCGCGTCTTCGGTGATAGCGGGCGCGGTCAGCGCATCGTGGGAACGACGCATGCCACGCTTGGAACGGGTTTTGCGACTCTTCTGAACAGCCATTTGTTGCTCCTCGGCGTATTACTTGCGGCGGCCCTTGAGACGGGCCAGCACGGCAAACGGATTATCCGGATCGGACTGATTGTCATCCTGGTCGCCCGGATCCCCAGCGCTCTGGGGCGGCGGATCGGGGCACTGATCGTGAAGCGCCACCAGCGGCATCGCCAGCAGCAGCTCTTCTTCCACCAGTTCCGCCAGCGTCATGCGCTCCTCGGTAACCAGCAATGGATCCAGGTCGGCGGGCAATGCCTTGGCCTGCTCTTCGCTCCACACCAACATCAGATCGACGTCGGCGGCGACTTCCTGTTGCACCGGCTCCAGACAACGCTGGCACACCAGAACCAGAGAAGTCTCCACCCGGCCCTGAACGCGCCGGCGGCCGTCCTCGTCCCGGCCAAAGGCCAGGCTCACCCGGACCGGCTGGTCCAGACTCTCGCGATATTCCCGCAGTCTGGGGAGGTCCCCGACCCGGGCTTCGCCTTCGACGACGCGTTCCTGGTCCGCGAACTTCCTCGGTTCCAGATACGGTGGCAGTTGCCCTGAAAACATAAGCGCGCAATTCTAGGCGCGGGCCCGCGTCCTGTCAAAGCGAAAATACACCCGCGACGCCCGGCTTAACTGTCTGAGAAAGCTGGTTTTTTCGTGCACCGGATCGGGGCCGTGGGTACACTCCCGACCCGCAACCACCCGCCACCGACCAGGAGACCGCCATGACCGACCAGCCACAGCCTTTGATTCTGGCCTCCTCGTCGCCGTTCCGCCGCGAGCTGCTGGGCAAGCTGCGTCTGTCATTCCAGCATCACAGCCCGGACATCGACGAGCGCGCCCGGCCCGGCGAGACGCCCACGGAACTGGTGCTGCGCCTGGCGCGGGACAAGGCCGCCGCCCTCGCCGACGCACACCCGGACGCCCTGATCATCGGCTCCGACCAGGTGGCGGTGATCGACGGCGACGTGCTCGGCAAGCCCGGCGATCACGACACCGCCGTGGCCCAGCTGCGCCGCGCCAGCGGCCGCACCGTGCAGTTCCTCACCGGGCTGTGCCTGCTGAACAGCGCCACCGGCCGCCACCAGAGCGGCTGCGAGCGCTTCACCGTGCACTTTCGTCGGCTCCGTGACCGTCAGATTGAGCGCTATATCGAGGTCGAACAACCCCTCAACTGCGCCGGCAGCTTCAAGTCCGAAGGCCTGGGCATCGTGCTGTTCAAAGCGCTCGAAGGGCGGGACCCCAATGCCCTGGTGGGGCTACCGCTGATCATGCTGACCGACTTCTTAGCCGCCGAGGGCGTCATCCTTCCGGGATAGAGCCGCAAGCCAGCGATGGTGGCTAACTGTGCGAGCGGGCCCAGCCCGCGAAAGGCAAGCGCAGCTTGCCGGCAGGATCCCAGAGACCTCTCTAACAAAGCACCAACAACGCCTCTGGTATCCCGCCGGGTGGCCAAGGCCACCCTTTCGCGGGCAAGGCCCGCTCCCACAAAACTCGGTTAGCGGAGCGTGGGCGCGCCGCCTTCCAGGCCCAGGGTCTGACCGATGCCGTTGCCGATCGAGGTGCCGAAGCGCTTCAGGAAGCGGTCCACCGGCGAGCGGGTGACGGTGTAGTCCACCATTTCCTCCAGGCCGGCCACGTCCCGGGCCACCTGTCCCGGGCTTTTCAGGCCGTCGATCAGCCCCAGCTCCAGAGCGCGCTCACCGGTCCAGAACAGGCCGGAAAACAGCTCCGGGTTCTCGTCCACTTTCAGGTGGTCGCCACGGCCGTCCTTCACCGCGCCGATAAACTGCTGGTGGATCTCGTTGAGCATGGTCTGCACGTGCTCGCGGTCGGACTCGCGCACCGGCGAGAACGGGTCGAGCAGCGCCTTATTCTCGCCGGCGGTGTACACGCGGCGCTCCACGCCCAGCTTCTCGGCGGCTTCCTGCACCCCGAAGCTGGCCATGATCACGCCGATGGAGCCGACGATGCTGGCCGGGTCGGCGTAGATCTGGTCGGCGGCGGCGGCGATGTAATAGGCGCCGGAGGCGCCCATATCGGTGATCGCCGCGTACAGCTTCTTATCCGGGTATTCGGCGCGCAGCCGCTGGATTTCGTTGAACACGAAGTTCGACTGCACCGGCGAACCGCCCGGGCTGTTGATGCGCAGCAGCACCGCTTCGGCGTTCTCCGCCTCGAAGGCGTCGCGCAGCCCGCGGCTGAGCAGGTCGGCGCTGGCTTCGGAATCCGCCATGATCACGCCGTTCAGGTCGACCACCGCCACGTGGGGCTCGGCCACCGCCATGGCGTCCCCGGAGCGGCTGCCGGTCATCATGAACAGCAACGCGAACAGATAGATAAAGGTCAGGCTCTTGAAGAAGATGCCCCAGCGGCGGGTCTTGCGCTGTTCCGCCTGGGCCTGGCCGAGCAGCTTCTCGAGCAGCTTCCACTCTTTACTGGTGGGGCCGCTGTTCGCCGGGTTGTTATTGTCGGACTCCATCTACACTGTCTCCTCGAAGTGTGTTTCGCAGTCCACGCCGAGTAACGGCAGCAGCTGCGGTAAAGCATCGATCACCGCCAGCGGGTGAAAGTTCATCAAACGGTCCACCGGATGGGCGCCGTAACTCACCGCCACCCGGTCGACACCGGCGTCGCGCGCCATCTGCAGATCAAAGGACGTATCCCCGACCACCAGCGCCCGCTCCGGCGCCACGCCCAGTTCGGTCAATAACTCCGTGACCATGGCCGGGTGCGGCTTGGAGTGGGTCTCGTCCGCGCAGCGGGAGGCATCGAAACTGTCGCCCAGCCCGCTGCTCGCCCACACCCGGTCCAGCCCCTTGCGGCTTTTGCCGGTGGCCACCGCCAGGCGCAACCCGGCGGCGCGCAGCGCCGCCAGCGTCTCGCGGGCGCCCGGGTAGAGCCGGCTGGGGCTCGCCTCGGCGGCCACGAAATGCACCGCGTAACGCTCGCGCATGCGCTCCAGATCCCGGTCGCCGATGCCCGGGTAAAGGGTGCGCAGGGCTTCCGGCAGACCCAGCCCGATGATCTCGCGCACGGCGTCGTCCTCCAACACCGGCAGACAAAGATCGGCGCCGGCCTGGTGCATGCAGGCGATGATACGCCCGGTGGAGTCCATCACCGTGCCGTCCCAGTCGAAAATCACCAATTGGTAGGCCATCAGCGTTTATCCGACCGCAGGGCCGCCAGGATGGTCTCGAAATCCTCGTCCAGCGGCGCGTTGACCTTGATGGTTTCGCCGCTCTGCGGGTGGCGGAACACCAGCGACCGGGCGTGCAGACACAGGCGGCGGTGCCCGAGCGCTTCCAGCCGCGCGTCGCCCTTGCGGCTGCCGTATTTATCGTCGCCGAGAATCGGGAAGCCGCCGAACTGGCTGTGCACCCGAATCTGGTGGGTGCGGCCGGTACCCAGGCGCGCCTCCACCAGGGCGGCGTCGCCGAACCGCTCCACCAGCGTGAAATCGGTCACCGAGGCCTTGCCCTCGCGGGACACCCGCACCATCCGCTCGTTGCCCTGGGTGATCTTCAGCAGGGGCGCTTCCATGCGCCGCTCGCTGCCTTTAAACCCCTGGCACAGCAGCCAGTAGCGCTTCTCCACCCCGCCCTGCTGCATCAATTTCTGCAGGCGCCGCAAAAAGCCCCGGTGGCGGGCGACCATGATGCAACCGCTGGTGTCCCGGTCGAGCCGGTGCACCAGTTCCAGGTTGCGCTCTTCCGGATAGAGCACCCGCAGCGCCTCGATCAGCCCCAGGCTGACCCCGCTGCCGCCGTGCACCGCCAGCCCGGCGGGCTTATTAAAGATGAAGATCTGATCGTCCTCGTAGAGCAGCGCCCGCGCCAGCCGCTCGGCCAGCCCGCCGCTGACCACCGGCGGCGCCTGGGACTCGCTGGTGCGCACCGGCGGCACGCGCACCACGTCGTCCACGGCCAGGCGCGTGGTCTGCTTGGCGCGCTTCTTGTTCACCCGCACCTCGCCGGATCGGATAATCCGATAGATACGCGAACGGGGCACACCCTTGAGGTGGGTGATCAGGAAATTATCAAGGCGTTGGCCGTCACGGCCTTCATCGATGGTAACGAAAGTGACGCGATCGGCGGCGGGGGTATCTGACATGCGGCGATTCTAGCCAAGCGGGCGCGGCTCCGCCAGCGGTGTCGGTGTTCACGGCGCGCTCATGCCTCGCCCATCTATCTGATTGATCAGACTGTGATTTTACTGGTATAGTCAGCCGTCGGCCCGGGCTGGCCAACGGCGACGCGCAGCGACCATTCGCCGTCGGTACACCAAAACCCGCCAGCCCGCCCGACAAGAATCGAACGGGCCCGAAAGGCCCCGACGCTGCAGCCAATCCCCCGGCGGCAACACAACTCCCCGGCGGATTACCGACAACCAACACCAGGTGGTCTGCGGCACAGGTCGAAGACATAGCCGGGCTGCCGGCGAGCAGCGCCAATAGCGCCCCTTGCCGACACCCCAACCGGTACACAGACGGTAAAGTTTACCCGGCACGGCGCGTTTGACGCGCCGGGCACAGCGTAACGCGGATAGAGGGGCCAAGGCCCCGCCAGCAACGCCAACGGCACAACTTCACAAGCCCGGAGAGGAACAGGAAAGGTAGAAGACAGGCAGATTACCAACGTCGTCCGAGCGCCCAGCGCCGCCACGCGTGAGCATTGCCTGCTCGCCACTCCGCCTCCCCACCAGGGTAAGAGGTCTGATACCGGTATTGATACCGGCCCGCTGCATGCCGCCACGAACCTTGTGGTAGCACAACAATGAAACGAATGTTAATCAACGCCAGCCATCCGGAAGAAGTCCGGGTGGCGCTGGTGGATGGCCAGAGACTTTATGATCTGGACATCGAGCATCGCACCCGCGAACAGAAAAAAGCCAACATCTATAAAGGCAAGATCACCCGCATCGAGCCGTCCCTGGAAGCCGCCTTCGTGGATTTCGGCGCCGAGCGTCACGGTTTCCTGCCCCTCAAGGAAATTTCCCGCCAGTACTTCCAGAAAGACCCCAAGGACATCCAGGGCCGCATCAATATCAAGGATGTGATCAAGGAAGGTCAGGAAATCATCATTCAGGTGGACAAAGAGGAGCGCGGTAACAAAGGCGCCGCGCTCACCACCTTTATCAGCCTGGCCGGCCGCTACCTGGTGCTGATGCCCAACAACCCGCGCGCCGGCGGCATTTCCCGCCGCATCGAGGGCGAGGAGCGCCAGCAGCTCAAGGAAGCCCTGGGCAGCCTGGACATCCCCGACGAAATGGGCGTGATCGTGCGCACCGCCGGTCTGGGCCGCGGCGCCGAGGAACTGCAGTGGGACCTCAACTACCTGCTCAAACTTTGGGGCTCGATCGCCGAGGCGTCGGAAACCCGTAAAGCGCCCTTCCTGGTGTACCAGGAATCCAACGTCATCATCCGCGCGATCCGCGATTACCTGCGCAAGGACATCGGCGAAGTCCTGATCGATTCCGAAAAGGTCTACAACGAGGCCCAGGCGTTCGTGCAGCAGGTGATGACCGATTTTCAGCACAAGCTGAAGCTGTATAACGACGACACGCCGCTGTTCTCCCGTTACCAGATCGAATCGCAGATCGAGACCGCCTTCGAACGTGAAGTGAAGCTGCCCTCCGGCGGCTCCATCGTCATCGATCCCACCGAAGCGCTGGTGTCCATCGACATCAACTCGTCGCGCGCCACCAAGGGCGCCGACATCGAGGAAACCGCGCTGCAGACCAACCTGGAAGCGGCGGAAGAGATCGCCCGCCAGCTGCGCCTGCGCGACATCGGCGGCCTGATCGTGGTCGATTTCATCGACATGGGCCCGGCGCGCAATCAACGCGAAGTGGAAAACCGCATGCGCGACGCGCTGGAAGCGGACCGTGCCCGTATTCAACTGGGCCGTATCTCCCGCTTCGGCCTGCTGGAACTGTCCCGCCAGCGGCTGCGCCCCAGCCTCGGCGAGACCTCCAGCATCGTGTGCCCGCGCTGTGACGGCCTGGGCCACATCCGCGACGTGAAATCCCTGGCCTTGAGCATCCTCCGCCTGATCGAGGAAGAGGTAATGAAGGAGCGCACCGGGGAGATCCAGGCCCAGGTGCCGGTGGCCGTGGCCACCTACCTGCTCAACGAGAAGCGCCCGGTACTGCGGGAAATCGAAAGCATCCACAAAGTGCGCGTGCTGATTATCCCCAACCCCAACCTGGAAACCCCGCACTTCCAGGTCGAGCGCATCCGTGACGACCAGACCAAGGCCCAGGTGAGCCACGAGCTGGAGCTGCTGGAAGGCCAGCAGGATCCGGCCACCCTGTCCGCCCAGGACACCGAAATCAAAACCCAGGAGCCGGCGGTGAAGCTGGTGGCGCCGGACACCGCGCCGCCGCCGCCCAAACCGCAGCCGGAGCCGAAACCGGAAGCCGCCGCCGCCAAGGCGCCCTCCAAGAAGCCCGCCACCGCGCCGAAGCCGCCGCTGGAGCCGGGTCTGCTGGCCCGTTTCTTCACCTGGCTGGCGGCGCTGTTCAGCGCCTCCGAGGACGAGAAACAGCAGCTTGACGGCAAGCGCGACGGCCAGCGCGGCAACCGCCAGAACCGGGACGGCAAAGCCGACGCCCGGGGCAACAACAACCGTGGCGGTGATAACCGCCGTGGCGGCCGCCGCAACGGCGGCAACCGCAACCGGAACGCCGACGGCGATAACCGGGGCGGCGACGGTCGTGGTGGCGATAACCGTGGCGAGAACCGCAAGGACGACAACCAGGACGGCAAGAGCGAAGGCGGCAACCGCCGTGGCGGCCGCAACCGTCGTGGCGGCCGTGGCGGCAACCGGGGCGGTGACAACCGCAACGGCGACAACCGTGGTGCCGACAACCGAAGCGACGACCAGAAAAGCGCCGACAGCGGTAAGCCGGAGTCCAAGCAGGACAATAAGCAGGACGCCAAGCCGGATAACAAAGGCGAGTCCAAAGGTGGCGCCGGCAAAGGCCCGCGCAAGGACGACGGCTCCAAGGCCCAGCGCCGCACCGACAGCAAGGACGACCGTCCCCTGCGCGAGCGCCAGCGTCCCGGCGCCCAGGACAAAGCGGCCCAGGATAAAGGGGCCCAGAGCGACGACCAGACCACCGCCGGCGGCCCGCCGCCGCGCATGACGTCCGAGGACAACACCCCCGGTCGTGATCAGGAGCGTGGTGACAGCCGTCCGCCCAAGGCCAAACTGGTGCCCGCCGAAGAGCACGGCGAACCGAAAACCGCCGCCGCCAAGCCGAGCGCGGAACAGGCCACCGAGGCTCAGGCGCCCCAGGCCGCCGCCGCCCGTCAGGAAGAGCAGCCCAAGGCCGCCGCGCCGGCGCCCTCTGCCGAGGCCCCTTCAGCCAAAGCGCAGAAGCCCGCCAGTCAGGAAGCGCCGTCAGCCAAAGCTGAAGAGCCTTCAGCGAAGGTGGAAGAGCCCTCAGCCAAGGTAGAGGAGCCCTCAGCGAAGGTAGAGGAGCCCTCAGCTAAAGTGGAAGAGCCCTCAGCGAAAGTGGAGCAGCCTTCAGCCAAGGAGGAACAACCGTCAGCGAAAGCAGACGAGCCCTCGGCTAAAGCAGAGGAGTCCCCGGCTAAGGTAGAGGAGCCTTCAGCCAAGGTAGAGGAGCCCTCAGCGAAGGTAGATGAGCCTTCAGCCAAGGTAGAGGAGCCCTCAGCCAAGGTAGAAAAGCCCTCAGCCAAGCCGGAAGAACCTTCAGCAAAAGCAGAAGAGCCCTCAGCCAAGGCTGAACAGCCGGCGAAAGTTGAAGAACCCTCAGCCAAGGTTGAGAAGCCCGCGGCGAAAGCGGAAGAGCCTTCACCCAAGGCGGAGGCACCTTCTTCCGAGCAGGCGCCTTCAACGGCAGCGGATCAGGTCCGCCGTGCCGGCAACGACCCGCGTGACCGCAAACCGGGCCAGCCGGTACCGCAGCCGGAACGCCAACCCGCCGCCAAACCCGCACCGGCCGCCGAACAAGCGCCGGCCAAGGCGGAGACCGGCGAAGCGGAACAGCCGGCCACCCCGGCGTTCAGCAAGCCGGTGGCGCCGGAGCGTCCGGCCGGGCGCGCCAGCAATGACCCGCGCCTGCGCCGCCGTCAGCAACAGGCGGAACAAGCCGCCCGGGAAAATTCCGGCGACGGCAACCCCGGTGCCTGATCGGTCCACCCGACGGTCACACCAATAAAAAAACCGCCCTTCGGGGCGGTTTTTTTATGCGCCGTCGGAATACTTGAAGGCCCGGCGGCGCGTGTCGATGACGCTCATGAGATCGTCCAGGGCCAGGTAGAGGCACGGCACCACGAACAGAATCAACGCGGTGGCGAACACGATGCCGAAGCCCAGGGACACCGCCATGGGGATCAGGTAAGCGGCCTGCAGGGAGGTTTCGAAGATGATCGGCATCAGCCCGGCGAAGGTGGTCATGGTGGTGAGAAGAATCGGCCGGAAGCGGCGCAGGCCCGCTTCATAGACCGCCCGGGCGGCGCCCAGCCGGTGCCGCTGGCGGTTGGCGTAGTCGACCATGATCAGCGAATCGTTCACCACCACCCCGGCCAGGGCGATGATGCCCATGAAGCTGACCAGGGACAGGTCCATGCCCAGTAGAATGTGGCCGAGCACCGCACCCACGGCGCCGAACGGAATCGCCAGCATCACCACCAGCGGCTGCAGGTAGCTGCCGAACGCCACCGCCAGCAGCGCGAAGATCACCCCCAGCGCCAGGGCGAAGCCGCCCCACAGCGCCGAGGTGGATTCTCGCATGTCCGCCTGGCCGCCCTGGAAGGTCCTGAAGTGGTCAAGTGATCTTGGACAGTTTCTTAGGTTCTGATCACGCGACCGCTTTTTCCCTTGCCCCGGGCGTTTGGTATTGGTTGGTGCTGTGAGGGCGGACGTGGTTGTAGTACTGGTTGACG
>Ga0206123_10001439_pt1 | contig 22309 bp, 20 predicted proteins | sample Helgoland_Spring_2_FD_160086 | JGI IMG/M metagenome (GOLD analysis project Ga0206123, IMG submission 160086) | Pelagic subsurface seawater microbial communities from Kabeltonne, Helgoland, North Sea - Helgoland_Spring_Bloom_20160316_1 | ecosystem: Environmental > Aquatic > Marine > Epipelagic ...
TGCCCTCAGAAGGTGCTTTTTTGCCGTTGATTGCATAAATTTGCCGCCAAATTCGAACCATGGGCGGAGAAGCAACAAAATCGATTTCGAAAGAGGAACTCTGGGGAGGAGGTCAATCTCCTTTCAGTGTGAGCTACGGTAAAATGATGATGTGGTATTTCCTCGTTTCAGACGCCTTGACGTTTGGAGGATTGCTTACCGCATATGGTTTTGTGCGAGCGAGCAGCACGGATGCTTGGCCCATTGGAGAACAGGTGTTCCGTTCCTTGCCCGGTTTGGATGGAGAATATCCGCTCATTTATGTGGCCCTGATGACCTTCATCTTGATTGTATCATCGGTCACCATGGTATTGGCCGTTGAAGCAGGACATCGCAACGACAAGAGCGGAGTTGTCAAATGGTTGGGCTTGACCATCATTGGTGGATTCTTCTTTTTGGGATCGCAAGCCTGGGAGTGGTCGCACTTTATCCACGGCAGCGGAGGCACTTACCTGCTCGCTGAAAACGTGACGGTCAGCGCCGACAACGGCCAAACGTTCAACTTGAACAAAGGAGATGCAGTCTACATGGACCATCATTTCGGCCACCTCGCTGAGCCATGGCTCGAGGGCGACCCAATGGTGACGTTGCAGGACAGCGACCACGGCGTCAAGCTTGTGCAGAATGGAGAGCACACGCATGAAGCCGAACTCCACTCGCTCACGATCAACAAATACATCGAAAATGAATCGCACGTCAGCGGCGATGAAGCGATGAAATTGTGGAATGCGCGCTCGGAATCCTTTGCGTTCGGCGCAAACATGCATGACAACGAATATGCCGTTCAGCAGGCGTATGCAAACTTCTTTTTCTTCATCACGGGGTTTCACGGTTTCCACGTATTCTCGGGTGTAGTCATCAACATCATCATTTTCTTCATGGCCTACCGCGGCGTATTCGAACGCCGAAAGCACTATGAAATGGTGGAGAAAATTGGTCTCTACTGGCACTTCGTAGACCTCGTTTGGGTCTTCGTTTTTACATTCTTCTACCTCATCTGATTCTGCGCTGCGCACGGATAACCTTCTAATTCTAAAGACATGGAACGCGACGATCTCATAGTGAACGACAGCTACGCATTGAATGCGCACCACAGCGAGGAGGAGGGTGCTGCCATTCGCAAAAATGTTTGGAAAGTAACCGCCATCTTGACCTTCCTGACCACCGCAGAAGTCTTCATGGGCATCTACTTCAAGCGAGCAGAGACCTTCACCTGGAGCATGATCAAGTGGACGTTTGTGATTTTGACCCTCGTGAAGGCAGCGTACATCGTGCTTGTGTTTATGCACTTAGGAGATGAACGACCCAACCTCAAAAAAGTTGTTTTGGCGCCGTACATGCTCTTCATCGGATACTTGCTCTTCATTGCCATCTCGGAAGGGTTTGGCCACTTGAGCAACTCCACCCTGTTTCACTGATTTCCATCAGCATGTGAACTTCGCCCTTGTTGAAAGGGTTTGATTCCTGTGAAACATCGTCGCTCCAATACCATTCGGAAATACGTTTACCTCCTGAGCATTATGCTCGGTCTGCCGCTCACGGGCTTGCTGATTTTGGGAATTGATGGAGACCATCATTTCAACACCCTTCCGTATTACACAGCAGAAGGCACATTGGACGAATGGTCTGAGCAGGCACAGCGCATCGAACGGTTTTCCTTGATCAACCACAACGGAGAACCTTTTGACTCCGAAAAGTTGAACGGCAAAGTCTGGATTGCGGCCTTTTTCCCCACCAATGCGCCACACGTCGCCCAGTTTACGAAGCAATTGCTCTGGCCAAACTTTCGGTACCGCGACGAGAGTGATATCATGACGGTATGCTTCACATTGGACGCTGCCCACGACCAGCCAGAAGTGCTGAAAAAATACGTAGATCGCAATACCCGATACAATGGTTTTTCAGACAAGTGGCAATTTCTGACAGGCGACCAAGCGCAGATCGATGGCATTGTGCGAGAGTCCTTTATGATCCAACGCGATGAAGCTGAACCCAACAACATTGCAACGCTCTGGTTGGTAGATGGAGCCGGCTACCTGCGCGGGGTCTACCATGCGGCTTCAGAAGATGCGATCAAAGATGCTGTGGAAGACATTGCGCTACTGCAAAAGGAGATGGACGAAGCGGCGTATGAGCGCAAGAAAGCGCTGGCACGGCTCACCGACGAATCGCCCCTACCTATTCTAGGGCCTCCAGGGCATACCGTTCCAGCCTTTGCTTTGACAGCGGCCAACGGCTCCGAATTCTCCCACCGCGACGTCCAAAATCGCCTGCGAATCGTCGACTTCTTTTTCACCCGCTGCCCCACCATTTGTCCAATCATGTCGAGCCAAATGGCACGGCTACAGGCCCAATTGATTGACCGTGGAATGCAAAATGACATCCTCCTCTTGAGTCATTCGGTAGACCCCGAGCATGATTCCCCCCAAAAGCTGGAGGAATATGGTCAGAAGCTGGGAAGGAACCCGGCCGTTTGGGAAATGCTGACAGGAGAAAAAGAAGCAATCTATGACCTGGCCCGAAACGGCTATTTTCTCACGGCCATTGAGAGCGATACGGCAGCCGGCGGAATTTTCCATAGCGACACCTTCGCCTTGATCGATGCCCAAGACCAAATCAGAGGCTATTACGACGGCACAAGCACCGAAGAAGTCGATCGACTCATGGCAGATGCATACCGGCTTTGGATCCAACCGGAAACCAACCCTTAACAACCCAATGGAAAACGAACGCAACATCAAACGATTCATTTGGACGATGGCGGTAGTCATCCCCGCCGCGGTCGCTCTGCTGTTTTTGATCCCACCCGTCGAAAACCTTTCCGAGGAAGTCAAAGCGTCCCTTTATCTCCTGCCTAAACTGAATGCGTACTTCAATGGTACGGCCTTTCTTTGCCTCATCGGTGCCTTCCTTGCCATCAAAAACAAGAACATTAAGGTACACCGGGCGTTTACGACGACGGCCTTGGCCCTGAGCATGTTGTTTTTGGTCAGTTACGTTGCCTTTCACCTGACCACCGAATCCACCAAATTCGGAGGGGAAGGATGGATTCGAACGGTGTACTTCATCATCTTGGTTTCGCATATTCTCTTGTCCACTGGAATCATTCCTTTGGTCCTCTTCACGTATGTCAGAGGACTGGGCATGCAAGTAGAAAAACACCGCAAAATCGCAAAAATCACATGGCCCATTTGGTTGTACGTGACCGCGACCGGCGTCATCGTTTACTGGATGATCTCCCCGTATTACCCGCACTGATGCCATCCATCCCATCCTGATGAACGCCAAGATTTTCTGCAAGCGCACCAGCGCACTTCTCCTTGCTTTTGTTCTGCTTGCCGTGGCCTTGCCCGCCGATGCGCAATGCGTCATGTGCAAAGCGGTTGCCGAAGACAGCGCCGCTGACGGCGGACTGGGTGCAGGGCTCAACAAGGGAATTCTCTACCTCATGGCGGTGCCTTACATTTTGTTATCCGCCCTTTTTTTCGTAATTTATAGGAAGTGGAAAGACGATTCTACTTCTTAAACATGCGAACAAAATCACCCTCAAGCGCTTTCCGCTTCCCCTCGGCACTCGCTGCCGCATGCCGCATGCTCTCGTTCCTCATTGCCATGGCTATGGCGACACCGCTCTTCGCCCAATTTACGGTCGAACGCAGTCCATGGCTGGATGCAGGCTCGGTGACAGATGATCCAGTGAATCAGACATGGACCGTCAAAGATGCCGAAAGCAACCGCTCGTTGGATGTAGAGCTCACGGTGGAAGGATTGAATCCGCGCAAACCCGTTTCTGTGCGCATTCAAAAGGACGCCATGCTCAAGTTGCAATCACAGCGCCGCTACACGCGCATCTGTGTCGAGCCCGATTACATGCTCTTCAGCGATCGCATTTATGCAAGTCCCGATGTGCTGCATGACACATTGCGGCTGGCTCCCCTCGCTGTTGGTTTGGAAGTTGAATTGGAACCCATTGTTTTTTATCCGGGCACCAATGATTTGTACTTTTCTTCCATCCCCACCCTCGAAGCGCTGCTGTCTTTTGTGGAGGTGAACCCGACCATTGCCATCGCAATTCAGAGCAACCTCGGTTACGAAAGCGCATATGAAGATGCCGAGATGGCGCGTCGAGCGCGAGCGCGAGCGGTCTTTGAGTATTTGGTCAGTTCCGGGGTAAACCCCAATCGATTGGCCATTGATCCACTGGAAGATGACTATGCGAAGCTAGCGGCGCCGCAATCCATTGAAGAGGCGGAAGCAGCGCAACGCATCACCGTTCGGGTTACCAATTATTGAAAAAATGACGCATGGAGGCTGCATTGCTTTATTTTTGGCTATGCTCAGACGTTACTTCGACAGTTCGGTCCCTTTCATTGCGCTCTTTGTAGTGGCTGCAGGCCTTGGCCTTCCGCATGCCAGCTCCGCGCAAAACGCTTGGTCGTTGCAGCAATGCCTCGACCATGCTTTCGAACACAACATCCAAATCAAGCTCGGCCAGCTGGGCGAAGTGAGCGCTGAGATTGGAACCCAATCAGCCATTGGTGCATTTTTGCCCAATGTCAATGGAAATCTGTCCCACGGGTACAACTTTGGTCGAACCATCGACCCATTTACGAATCAATTCGTAGAATCTTCTGCCATCCGATCCAACAGCTTTGGACTCTCGACCGGAATGGTTCTGTTCAATGGGTTTCAGAACCACCTAAACCTGCAGCGCGCCAAACTCGCTCAAAAATCAGCCCTATCCAGTCGCGAAATCGCTGAAAACAATATCGTGCTCACCATTGCCGGTGCCTATTTGAATGTATTGTTTCAAGAAGAGTTTGTCCGGGTCGCGGACTTGAACCGCGAGGCAACCGCGCGTCAAGTCGAACGCATGCAGAGTTTGGTCAACGCTGGAGCTGCAGCAGCCTTCGATTTATACGATGTCGAAGCCCAGCTCGCCTCGGATGAAGCGACGATTGTCGGTACCCAAAACGCCCTAAACCTTGCCAAGTTAAATCTGGTGCAGCTATTGCAACTGCCCGCATCGGAGGCTGACGATTTTAAGGTCGTCCGACCGTCGGATGAAGATTTGGAGCGCAACAACCTCCCTCCCTCCCCAGAATCTGCGGTTGGTCACGCCCTGGCCTCCTTTCCGGAAATTATTCAAGCGCAATACCAAGTGGAAGATGCGGGCATTGGATTGAATCTTGCCAGAAGTGGGCGGTATCCCCGCATTTTTGCCAGCTACAACATCGGAACCGGTTATTCCGGTGCTTCTCGTACCGTGGACGGATCGCCAACGACCGAAGATATTGTGCTGGGCTCATTGGTCGTGGATGACAGCACGGCATACGACCTTGTGGCCCAGCAGGAGGTTTACCAATTCATCACTACGCCGTTCAGCGATCAAATCAATCGGAATTATAACCAAAGCGTTTTCTTCTCGATGAGCATACCCATTTTCAATAATTTCGGAGTCAAGTCCTCGGTCGAGCAAGCGGAAGTGAATGTGCTCCGTGCACAATACCAGCTGGAGCAAGTGCGGCAAACGTTAACTGCAAACATTGAATCTGCTTGGGCTGATGCCCGCGCAGCGTCCCAAAACACCGTCGCACAAGAATCAGCCTTGGTCGCTTCGGAACGAGCGTTCAAGAATACCGAACAGCGCTACGAAGCTGGAGCAGCAACTGCGATTGATTATGCCGATGCTCGAACCCGATTGGACAATGCGCGCGTCAGTTCGCTCCGCTCGAAATACGACCTCGCCTTCAAAAGCCGAATCCTCGACTTTTACATGGGCAAACCTCTGACGTTTCGATAACCCAACGCTATGAAGCTAAATAAAACTTTTTGGATCATTGTCTCGGTCCTGATCGTAGCCTTGCTCGTCGCTGCAAAATGGTTTGGTGGCAGCACCGAGGCGACCACGGTCCAAATTGAGCAAGCAAACGTGCGCACCATTGTTGAACGCGTCTCTGCATCAGGGAAAATCCAACCCGAAGTCGAGGTCAACATCACTGCAGAGGTCAGCGGTCAGATCATCGCCTTGCCCGTGAAAGAGGGCGACCAGGTGACCCAAGGCGATCTTCTTGTTCAAATCAACCCAGACCTTTACGAAGCTGCATTGAATCGCGCCAAGGCAGCAGCGAATAGCGCTCGGTCCAATTTGGCCTCAGCGCGCGCCCAGCGGGCCCAGGCCGAAGCACAATTTTTTGCCTCGGAAAAAGGCTGGGAACGAACGCAAAAGCTGTTCAATGAGCGTGTTTTGTCGCAGGCCGATTTTGATGCGGCACAAGCCAATTTTCGCACGGCAGAGGCAACGCTTACTTCTGCTACCGAATCCATTCGCAGCGCAGAGTTCGCCATCTCCAGTGCAGAAGCTTCCGTCCAAGAGGCGCAAGACAACCTCTCCCGAACCACCCTTGTTGCCCCCCAATCGGGAACAGTGACGGCATTGGTCAAGGAAGTGGGAGAGAGCGTCCAAGGCAATGGCTTCACTGCAGGAGAAGTCGTGATGAAGGTTTCGGATTTATCTGTCATGGAAGTGGATGTGGAGGTCAATGAAAGCGACATTGTGCGCGTGAGCATGAAGGATGCGGCTGAGATTGAAGTAGATGCTTACCTCGAGGAAACGTTCAGCGGCACGGTGACTGAAATTGGGAACACCGCATTAAATGCTGGACTCAATGGATTTGCCATGGATCAAGTGACGAATTTTTCGGTGAAGGTTCGGTTGCAACCGGAAAGTTATTCCGCAATGCTGGAGAACGATGACTCGGTCAACATCTCGCCCTTTCGTCCCGGCATGAGCGCCAAAGTGGACATCCTGACACGCCGAGCCGAAAACGTTATTTCGATTCCGATCCAATCCGTTTCTACGCGGGAGAAAGAGAACGATGAAGAAGAAACAGAATTGGGTGTGTTCATACTTGTCGACGGAATCGCCGAATGGAAGGTGGTGGAAACGGGCATCCAAGACAACCGTTACATCGAAATCAAGTCCGGACTCCAAGAGTCGGATGAAGTTGTCATAGGCCCTTACCAGGCCGTTTCGCGCACGCTGTCCAATGGCGATGCAGTGGAGGCCCAAGAAGATTCGGAAAACGACGACGAATGATCGCTCAGCCACTGATCCTTGCCCTCGAAACCTCCACGCTATCGTGCTCCGTTGCTCTTTTTCGGGGTGAACAACTCCTCGGGGCCAGGCAAATCAGTGAAGCGCAGCACGTCCACGGCAAAGAATTGCTTCCATTGATCGACGAAGTGCTCCGCACCCATGAGGTCACACCCGCTGAACTTCAAGGCATTGCCGTTTCCGCAGGGCCGGGTAGCTATACCGGATTGCGGATCGGCGTTTCAACCGCGAAGGGAATCGCGCATGCCCACAACCTGCCGCTGATGGCATTCGATAGCCTCCACGTGCAAGCATGTGCCGCAGCAACCGAACAAAAATGGACCGCAATCATCGCCGTGATGGACGCACGCAGGGACGAAGTATACACCTCTAGCTTCGTACCTGAAGCAGACCGACTCATTGCAGCTGACGCCACCCGAGCGCTGATCCTTGAGTCAACCGCAGCGGCAGTGGACCTTTTTCCCGTGATCAAAAATCTTGACAGGCTCGATTCTGTTTGTGTCATCGGAGATGCCGCTGCAAAAGCTGAGCGCCTGCTCGACACCCGTATGCCCAATTGCACCTTCACGACAGATTTTCCACAAGCGAAACACATGCACCAACTGGCGTTGGATGCATACCGTGCCCGCTCATTTGAAGACGTGGCATATTTCGAGCCGCGTTACCTCAAAGAATTCCAAGCGGGAACGCCGCGTGACCCATTGGGACTCAGAACATCGAGCGTCTCATGAAGTCCTCATTGAACCGCTTCTTACTTTGTTTCCTCGTGCCGGTCATCTGCTTGCAATCGCGGTGCAATGAACAGCAGCAGAATATACCTTATGTTCCTGTGGACTTCTCCATAAACGTGAACTTGCCCGCGTACATCGACCTGTCCGTTCCCAGTGGCCACATTCTCGTCAATGGAGGATCTCAAGGAATCGTGCTCTATCGGTACACATTGGATCAATTCGTCGCATTGGACCGGCACGCTACCGCTGACATCCCCTCCAATTGCCAAGTAGAAGTAGCCGCGGATGGCCTGATTTTGACCGATCCGTGTGGAGATTCCGAATGGCTGATCATCGATGGTTCGGTAGTCTCGGGTTCTGCCACCTACCCGCTCCATCGTTACGGCACCCAGTGGGACCCCCCTATTCTGCGGGTATACAACCTCTAGCTTTTACCTAGGCAGCTTTCTTCTCCTCTACTCATTCTCCACCCGCATGCGCTCAATGAGGGAAGGAACCAACACAATGAATAAAGACGGAAGCGGGGACTGTAAGAATGCCAAAAACTCGTGCGCCACGCTGTAGCCCGACTTGCCCGGTACCAGCGCAATGAAAACGATCATAATTCCTCCTGCGAGGGCGTACATAACCACCAACCAAGGCCACCGTTCCAGATGCCCCGTGGTCTTGAGAAACAGCCCATCCAAGGCGAAAAAGACCACCAAAATAACAAGGCTCATCGCCCACTTCAATCTCCCCAGTTGCGTCCGACTCATGCCGTGAAACCCGGACCACGTTCCCTGCATGATGTAGTAATGAATGCGCCGCGGATGCGGATGGTTCTGCCACCACTGCGCCCTCATTTCAGAAGGCATCGCTTCCAATTCGGGGTTTGCCTCCATGACCTGGGTGTAATGGTTCAATTGAATTTTCGCCTTTTCCTGGTAGAAGCCAAAAACCAACATCACCGCGAGAACCAGCAACCAAAAAGGCCGCTTGCGTGGAAGCATGGGCTTTGACACGCGCTTCACGGCGCTGGTGCGTTTTCGGCCATGGAACGCGTCAACCGTTTTCCCTCCCCTCCTTTCGCCGCGTAGAGGTACCACAACAAGAAAATGATACTGTACACAAACACCGTGAAGGTGTAATCGTGATTGAACGTCATGGCATCTTCTCCGAAATACAATTGAATCCAGAGCAAGCAAATGATTCGAAAGGCATTGGCCGCATGAATCACAGCAATTCCCAGCGGGATGAACCACACTTTTCGAAGCCAACGCCCGGGAAAGGATGCAACAAAAATCGCAAACAAAGCAAAAAGAACAACGCCATCGCACGAGGGCCCCACGATTACGCCTGCTGCGCCGGCGATTCCCACCCGGGTACGGAACAGGCCATCAGTGGCCTGGAAGTAAGCATTGACCAAGTAGCCCAGCGATTCCATGACCCATTCCGTGCTGATGATCAGGTGTTGGGTCACGTATTCATCGAGCAGGGTAGCTGGCTTCAGGTATTCCTCATACGTCAGGTGCCAAGCGATGTATCCGCCAAAACCAAAAACCAGAAAACGGAAAACGTCCGGTTGAGACCGGACGAATTCACTGATTTTTTGGATCCAACGCATTGCGAGGATCAATATCGGTACAAATCGGATTTAAATGGCCCCTCTACAGGAACTCCGATGTAATCGGCTTGCTCGGTGGTGAGTTTCTCCAGTTGCACATTGATCTTGTCCAAGTGCAACCGCGCCACCTCCTCGTCCAAGTGCTTGGGCAGTGTGATCACCTCGTTGCTGTAAGCATCGTTGTTGTTCCACAACTCCAATTGCGCCAAAACCTGGTTGGTGAAGGAGTTGGACATGACGAAGCTTGGGTGACCCGTCGCACAACCCAAATTGACCAACCGCCCCTCAGCCAAGACAATGATGTCGTTGCCGTTCACATTGTACAAATCAACCTGAGGCTTTATGGTGTCTTTTGTATGTCCGTGGTTCTCGTTGAGCCAAGCCATATCGATTTCATTGTCAAAGTGACCAATGTTGCAAACGATGGCTTTGTCATTCATCGCTTCGAAATGCTCGCCCGCAATGATGTCCTTGTTGCCTGTTGCCGTTACGATGATGTCGCACTCTTTCACGGCATCTGTCATGCGCTTCACTTCGTATCCGTCCATTGCGGCTTGCAACGCACAAATTGGATCGATTTCGGTAACCATCACTCGGCACCCTGCATTGCGCAGTGAGTCCGCCGTACCCTTTCCCACATCCCCGTATCCTGCAACAACAGCCACTTTTCCGGCCATCATTACATCCGTCGCTCGGCGAATCGCATCGACGGCTGATTCACGGCAACCATACTTGTTGTCGAATTTGGATTTTGTCACCGAATCATTCACGTTGATGGCAGGCATGGGCAACGTGCCATTCTTCATGCGGTCATACAACCGCAACACGCCTGTCGTTGTTTCCTCCGACAAACCTCTAATGCCCTCTGCCAATTCTGGGTAACCGTCCAAGACCATATTGGTCAAATCCCCTCCATCGTCCAAAATCAAATTCAATGGCTGGCGATCCGCTCCAAAAAAGAGGGTTTGTTGAATGCACCACTCGAATTCTTCTTCTGTCATTCCCTTCCATGCGTAGACGGGAATCCCCGCAGCAGCGATGGCGGCCGCAGCATGGTCTTGCGTAGAGAAAATGTTGCATGAAGACCAGGTTACATCCGCTCCCAACTCGACCAGCGTTTCAATCAATACCGCAGTTTGGATGGTCATGTGGAGGCAACCGGCAATGCGCGAACCCGCCAACGGTTTTTCTGAGCCATATTTGTGTCGCAACGTCATCAAGCCGGGCATCTCTGCTTCGGCCAGACGAATTTCCTTCCTTCCCCATTCAGCTAAGCTGATGTCCTTTACTTTGTAAGGCAAATACTCTTTGGTCATTGTAGTGCTCATAATGCTCTGATTTCGAGTGCAAAAATACTCATTAATTCACAAATCGCGAGTGATTTAACCCTTGTTCACGTCCTTCAACGCGCTTCCAATGCCTGAAATCCAAATTTTAATCCATTCATCGGTTCCTCAAACGATTATCGCACGGGTTTCGGCCACCGATGCAGAATTGGCGAATTGGGCAATGCGCCAAACGCGTTTTCCCAAACGAGTCCTCACGGCACTCTCCAACCACCGAAAATTGGAACACTGCGCAGTCGATGGAGCGATGCAGGCATTTTCCGATAATGCATCAACTGCGTCCATCGTTCATGACGAGCACGGAAAGCCAACGCTTTTGTCAAACGAAAAATGCATCAGTATTTCACACCACACCCAAAACAACAGCTGTTGGGTAATGATCTGCTTGGGTGATCATCCCGTGGGCTGCGACATTGAGCGACCCCGGGCACAATTGTCAGCCATAGCCAGTCGATTTTTAAGCGATCAAGAACAAAATAATTTCAATACTACGCCAACTCTCTGCTGCGCATGGGGCATCAAAGAGAGCATGTTCAAGACCATCGGCCATGGCGTTGATTTCAGAAAAGATTTGAAGGTTGATGCGTTTCAATTCCCGAAAGAGGAGATTGCAGCAGCGGGCATTCCCGTCCAAATGGCAATGGAAGTCACCGGCACCGTGAAAGGAAAAAGATCGCGATGGCAAATCTGGAAAGTGAACCCCTTGGATGAAGGATATGATGACGCTGCGTCTTTGTATGCTGTGGCGGGACCCCTGGATGAATTGGAGCCGAATGCATAGTAGATCCTCCTGATTCTCGTTCAGGCATATCCGCTCGCGGGCTGCCTCCAATTTGAAGCACAAAAAAAGGAGCAATCATGCTCCTTTTCTCAATATCATAGTAGCCACCAGGTGGCTGAATGTACTTATCTACTTATCGTTCGATGCCTTTGTGGCGACGCTCAGAACTCACCGTCAGCTTCTTTCGTCCTTTCTGGCGACGTGAGCTCAAGACGTTACGTCCATTAGCGGAAGACATGCGCTTGCGGAAACCGTGCTTGTTGCGGCGCTTGCGTACTGAGGGTTGAAAGGTCCTTTTCATTTCTCTTCGTTATTTCAAGAATCGTTTCTGATCCATGACCCAAAATAGGGAGTGCAAAGATAGTCACAGATTTCGTGCGTCCAAACCCCTGACGTGAAAGATGCACGAATTTTTCCGTTCTATTGGCACAAAGAGGGCTTAATTTCGCACCTAGTCCGTCAGGATCTCATTACCCCAACCGTCAGCAACCAGCCAATAATGCGCAAAGAAGTCACCGAAAAGCGTTCATTCCGATGGAAAAATTGGAGGACAGTCCTGCGCATGGGCACATACTTGAAACCGCACGCTTGGGGATACGCATTGGGTGTCATCATCATCAGTATCAGTGGCTTACTCACCTTGATGGTTACACGGCTTTGGGGGCAATTGGGTGGAGTCGGCACCGCTTCAAGCATGAGCGATGGAGCCACCGATACGGCGCCCGACGCATCCTTGGCGTTCTTGCCATTTGACCTGAACGATTTGACCGAGATCGGCTGGTTGATCTTGGTGGTGCTTGGGGTGCAGGCCTTATTGAGCTTTACCCGGGTCGTGCTCTTTGCCAAAATGACAGAGGATATGATGTTGGCGATGCGCAAAGATGCATTTGAAGCCATCGTCAGCATGCCAATGGGATTCTTTGACACACGACGTGTAGGGGATTTGAATAGCCGCGTATCCGCTGACATCACCTCGATACAAGACATTTTTACCACGACACTTTCCGAATTGCTCCGGCAACTCATCATCATCATTGGTGGGATTTTGGCGCTGCTCTATTTTTCGGTGACGTTGACCCTATTGATGCTGGCAACGCTGCCGGTCATGATCATCGCTGCAATCTTGTTCGGCCGGTTCATTCGGAAATTATCCAAACGCACCCAAGATCAAGTCGCTGATTCCAACACCATCGTGCAGGAAACCCTGACCGGCATCATCAGTGTAAAGAGTTTTGCAAACGAGGCTTGGGAGTTGGTCCGATACGTCCGAAGCATCGGAGACATCCGCTCATTGGCCATGAAAGGAGCGATTTGGCGGGGAGCCTTCGGTTCGTTCATCATTCTTTTCATCTTCGGCGCCATCACCCTGGTCATCTTCAAAGGCGCTGAGCTAATGACGACCGGCGGACTGGCCAGCGAACACTTCTTTACTTTTTTGTTAATGACGGGACTTGTGGCAGGCTCCATTGGCGGAATTGCGGCTCAATTCTCGGCGTTGCAACGCGGTTTGGGCGCCATCGAATCCTTGATGGAAATGATGGACGAACCGCGTGAGGTAGTGGAGACGACTGAATCAAATGCGCAGCCCGATGTGACGCTCAAGGGAGATGTTGTCTTCGATAAGGTACACTTCCATTACCCCAACCGAGAAGACGTAACGGTGCTCAATGACATCAATTTGCGCATCGCTCCCGGCGAACGGGTGGCATTGGTCGGAGCGTCGGGGGCGGGAAAGTCCACCATCGCTTCTCTTTTATTGCGTTTCCATGACCCGGTAACCGGGGAAGTGAGCATTGATGGCAAACCGCTCAAGGCATTCCCGCTTTCCAGCCTGCGCAAACGCATGGCGTTTGTCCCCCAAGAAGTCATTTTATTCGGCGGCGATATTCGGACCAACATTGCCTACGGTCGATTTGATGCAACAGACACCGAAATCGAAGAAGCTGCCCGCAAAGCGAACGCCTACGATTTCATCCAATCCTTCCCGGAAGGATTGGACACCTTGGTGGGAGAACGAGGGGTGCAATTGTCCGGGGGCCAGCGCCAGCGGATTGCGATTGCGCGGGCCATTTTGAGGGATCCCGATCTCTTGATCTTGGATGAAGCCACGAGCGCCCTGGATGCTTCGAGCGAAAAAGAAGTGCAAATGGCTTTGGACACCTTGATGAAAGGCCGAAGCAGCCTAATCATCGCTCACCGACTGAGCACCATCAAGAGTGCGGACAAAATCGCTGTTCTTTCCAACGGTTCCATCGTAGAGTTGGGGCAGCATGAGGACCTCCTCGCCCAAAAAGGACCGTACCATGCATTGGTCAAGAACCAGGAAGTGGGCTGACCTTGATGCTTTCAACGAAAGGTTGTATTTTTAGAGGTGAATATTAGAAACATGAAAAAGGCATTGGTCACGGGGATTACAGGGCAGGATGGGGCATATCTGACCGAGCTACTTTTGGATAAAGGTTACGAGGTGCATGGGGTCAAGCGACGCTCTTCGCTGCTGAACACCGACCGCATTGATCACTTGTACCAAGACCCGCACGAAAAAAACCTGCGCCTCAAGTTGCATTACGGTGACCTCACGGACTCGACCAATCTCATTCGAATCATCCAGGAAGTCAAGCCAGACGAAATCTACAACTTGGCAGCCATGAGCCATGTCAAAGTGAGCTTTGACACGCCGGAATACACCGCAAATGCAGACGGCATCGGAACGCTGCGCATCTTGGAAGCCATCCGCATCTTGAACCTCGAAAAGGAATGCCGATTTTACCAGGCCTCCACCTCAGAATTGTACGGGTTGGTGCAGGAAACACCCCAAAGCGAAACCACTCCATTCTACCCACGAAGCCCCTATGGAGTGGCCAAATTGTATGGATTTTGGATTGTAAAAAATTACCGCGAATCCTATGGAATGCATGCGTCCAACGGCATTCTATTCAACCACGAAAGCCCGTTGCGCGGAGAGACGTTTGTTACCCGGAAGATTACCCGTGCGGTCGCACAAATCCATTTGGGTTTGCTGGACCAGATGTATTTGGGCAACCTCGATGCTCAGCGCGATTGGGGACACGCCAAGGATTACGTGGAAGGCATGTGGCGCATGCTCCAGCAAGACGAGCCGGATGATTACGTTTTGGCCACTGGACGCACCGTGACCATTCGTGAATTTGTAAACATGTCTTTTGCCGAGGTAGGACGCGAACTGGATTGGCAAGGTTCGGGAGTGGATGAAAAAGGAATCTGCAAAGAAACCGGCGAGGTATTGGTCAGTGTCGATCCCCGCTATTTCCGGCCTGCGGAGGTGGAATTGTTGGTCGGCGATGCCTCCAAGGCGAAGCGCGTCCTGGGATGGGAGCCTACTTCAACGCTCGAGCAACTGTGCAGCGAAATGGTCAAAAGCGACGTCAGCTTGTTTCAGCGAAACAAACTACTCAAAGACGGCGGACACGAGGTGTTCAATCAATACGAGTGATTTCAACTCATTTTGAATGAAGTCCTTGGACGATTCTCAGATAATCCTTCGCCTGATGGGTTCTGAAATAGCTTGACAGCTTCTGCTCGCGATCTTCTTCGTCAAGATTGAAATCCATTCTTTTGACTTCTTGCCCCAATATGGCAGGAAATGACGCCACATCCTTCCTGTTGAATAGCCTGCCCGAATCAGTCTCATGAAGGATCCGATGCACATCCGACTCTTCTTCGCCCAAGTAGAAGATGCTCCGTGAGGCCCTGAGGTATTCAAACAGTTTTCCAGGAATATGGCCTGAATTATACTGCTTTGGCCCAGCCAAAAACAATCCATCGGCAGCTTGCTGGATGCCCGGTATTTCCTCCATTGACCGATTCCCGTGAAAGTGCATGAAAGAAAACGTTCGCTCAAGACGCTGCTGGTAATGCGGAGGAACAGACCCATAGAAGTCAAATTGAATCAACCGCACGCCAGGGGACGCATTGTGCGAAGCAACCGATTCTAAGAACGGTTCAATCTCATAAATATCAGTGAGCATACCCGTGTAGACTACACGGAAAACTTGCTCCAAGTCTGGCGCTTTTGGAGACAAAATATTACCGTCAATTCCATTGGGAATCACATGAAAGTCCTCGAGATTCCGATGCGAGACTTTTCCATGCAAAAGCGATTGAAACCCCCAACTCACCGTTGTGACCGCATTCGCCTTATCCAAGACACATCGCTCGAGACGGCGATCGATATTTCGAGAGACCAAAGAATGACCCAGCTGCTCGTAATAAAATATGTCCGTCCACGGATCCCTGAAATCTGCGACCCACTTCACGTTGCTCTTGTGCGCCACACGCTTGCCAATCAACTGCACTGAGTGTGGGGGACTCGTTGTGATCATCGTATCAATGCCGTATGAATCGACGATTTCCAAAGCCTTCTTAACTGCTTGATTATTCCACGTTTTCCTTGGGTCAGGAATGAAAAGGTTGCTTCTGAGTCTCGTCAGCAAATTGACGCCTTTTTGCCCTTCGGTATTCAGCGAAAACCCCTGAGGCGGTATATGCTTTTTGAAGAGCTTCTTCGTGAGTTGAAAGGGATTCCAAGCACGGATTCTATGGACGGAAATTCTCGAGTCGACTGAATCCAATAACCCCGCGTCAATGGAGTGGTATTCCGCGGATTCCTTCTCTAAAGTCAAGACATGAACCTCAGCATTCAAGCCGGCAAACTGATTGGAAAGAGAAAGCCATCTTTTCACCGCGATACCACCGGCAGGCGGCCAGTAGTAGGTGATGATGAGGATTTTGGGGCTTTTTTCCATTCCGTTAAGGATATCTGACTTACTCCAACGTTGGGCTTTGGCTCCACGCTCCACTCAAGCGCAGCAATTCCACATCGGCCATTTGCCAGGCATTCAAGGCTTGAATCTGCTGTTGCTCAGCATTCATTCGTTGGATTTGAAATTCGCGAAAATCCAACGAGTTGATGGCTCCTGTTGCCAATCGTTCTGAAGCAATCTCAAGAACGCGAACACAATTTTCAGTGAGTTGCTCACTCACGGCATACGCGGCAGATGAAGCGGTCCAACGGGACCAAGCATCGGCAAGCAACCTCTCCACTTCCCGGTACTCGTCCAACGCTTGATTCTCAGCCATAGCGACTTGGATTTTCGCTTGCTGGATCGCCCTACGCGTGGCGCCTCCATTGAATAGATTGAAATTGAGGGAGATGTTTGTGGCTATATTGACCGTGCGGCCGTCCGCCGACAAGTCACCCGCACTGAATCGGCTGACTTGATCATTTTGACTCGCATTGAGCAAAAGAGTCGGACTCATACGAGCTTGCGCTTGCTGGACCCCTGTTCGGGCAATCTCCTGAGAAATCAAGGCATTTTGAATGGTTGTTGCGTTTGATAGTGCCCCATCCTTTATTTGGTCAATGTCCTCAATGTTTTCTGGGGCCATCAATGGCGATGAAAATGTCCAGGAACTGGAGGTCGCATCACCCATGAGGCGATTCAGTGAAAGCACCGCCTGACGCACGTTGATGCCTTGTTGCATCCAGGCCAAACTATCCGTCAACACGGCATTCTCAAATTGCAGCTGGTCAAATGTCGTTGATGCTCCCGATGCCCTCCTTGCATCGATCCACGTCAATCGATCGCGGGACATTTGCATGGATGACGCCAGCACATCCCGCACCGCACGTTGAACCAAGACCGAATTGTAGGCCATGATGGTAGCGGCAATTGTTTGTTCAATCACCAGATTCACTTGGCCTTCTGCTTGTTCCTCGATGCGCTCCAATGCCCGCTTATTGGCAAACATGCCCATACCGTCAAAAAGCACCCAGTTCAGTTGACCCGCCACATTCACCGATTCACTTTCAATTCTTTCTTGGAGGAATGACGTAGGATTTTTTGATTGATCACTGATTGCACTCGCACCTGTCGCTGAAACACCCAATGTCGGCAATGCACCAGCCGCTCCCCAGGCATTCCCAATGGCAGCAACTTCTGCCTGTTGTTGAGCGAGTCGAATCCCCAAATTGTTCTGGAGCGAATGGGCTACAGCATCCTCCAAACTCAATGTCTGTTGAGCTTGCACTGCTGTAACGCTCATCAAAAACACGATGCAGATTCGCTGCAACCGCCGCAAAAATATGACCGATCGTTTAGGCATGTTTGCTGTCATTCTTCGAAAGATTGTTCTTCTCGGTTTGCCGGCTCACCCGCCTCCATAGACGGCCAATCGCCGCGCTTGATCCACACCCAACTGCGATGCAGCGGGTTGATCCATTGCAAGTAAATTGGAAGCAAGACTAAAATGATGACGGTCACGAACAGAAGACCAAACGCCACTGCGATGGCCATGGGAATTAGAAATTGTGCTTGAAAACTCTTGTTGAGCATCAAAGGTGCCAAGCCCGCAACCGTCGTAATTGAAGTCAAAACAATGGGCCTGAATCGGCTCATCCCTGCCTCCCAAATGGCCTTTTTGACGTGCATCCCATTCTTCAAATTCACATTGAAGGCCGCAACAAAAACGAGCGCGTCATTGACCAAAATTCCGATCAACGCAATCATACCCAGGATGGAAAAAAGACTGATCTGTGCGCCCAAGATCCAGTGTCCCAAGCTCACACCGATGAAACCAAATGGAATCAGACCAAAAACAGCCAAACCTTGCAATGGTGATCGAAAAGCAAGGATGATGATGAATAACATGAGCGCAAAAATCAAGGGCATGACCCGTTGAATGCTTTCCTGCGACTTGATCACTTCCCGATTTTGACCCTCATAGCTCGGCGTTATGCTCGGGTAACGCTGTAAAATTGCCGGCAACACATCTGCTTTGATCGCCGCATTGGCATCCGAAGCACTGACTTCTGGACCTGCAAGATCGGCGGATACCTGAACCTCACGCTGACCGTAGAGTCGATTGATAGCGCTGATTCCACGACCCACTTCTACCTCCGCAATTTCGGTCAGTGGTATTGAGTTCCCTGCGATGGAAAGCACTCGAAATGCCTGCAAATCACCCAGCGATTGGCGGTCCCGTTCATCCAATCTCACCCACACCCGGACTTCATCGCGGCCCTTTTGCAGCCGCTGTGCTTCAGCACCAAAGAAACTTTGTCGGATTTGAGCCATGACGGATTGATGTGTGAAACCCAATTGAAAAGCCCGAGGCTTCAATTGAATGGACACTTCTTGCATGCCTTTTTGGTTGTTGTCGATGACATCTTTGAGGTCTTCACGCTGGAGCATCGCCGCCTTGAGCTCTTGCGTAGCCGCCTCCAGTTCCCTTAAATTATTTCCCAACAGTGAAACCGAAACCGGTCGTCCAAACGGAGAGAAAGCTGCGAAGCTCAAGTTCTCTGCGCCAAACACAGTGCCCACGCGTTCGCGAATCATGCCTGAAATATCGGTCGACTGCACATTGCGTCGTTCGCCATCGAGCAACTGAACATTGAGAAGGCCGTTGAACATGGATGGACCAATTCTCTTGTCTACCGCCTGAATCACCTGCAAGCTATCGTCGCGTTCAGATGACAGCTCCTCATTGACCTGCCAAACGATGGCTTCTATGCGGTCCAATTCACTCTTTGTGATCTGCTCACGCGTGCCGGATTGCATGGTTAAATTGATGGACAAGTTGTCTCCTTCAATGAACGGGAAGAATGTCGTTTTGACCAATCCACTTCCGATCAAGCCAGGCACCGAGACCAAGAAAACCGCCACAATGATGCAAAACATGACCCACGGTTGCTTGAGGCTGAAACGCAACACAGGCGCGTAGATTTTATCCCGCATGCCATTCATGATCTTGCGCATCAAGCGCTCAATCGCATTCGGTTCAAAGTTGCGCCGCAAGGCCTTCGAATGACCGATGTGCGCGGGCAAAATCAAGGCGCCTTCTACCAGTGAAAAGACCAACGTCAGAATAATGACCGTGGCCATGTCACCGAAAAAATCCCCGAGTTGTCCTTCAATGTAATAAAATGAGGAGAAGGCGACCACAGTGGTGATGATGGCCGCGAACACGGCGGGAAGCACCTCAAGCGTTCCATTGATGGTTGCCTCCATCCGGGATTCGCCGCGCTCGTAGTGCTGGTAAATGTTTTCGGCAATCACAATTCCGTCATCGACCAAAATCCCAATGACCAAGATCATTCCAAATAATGAAATGACATTGATCGTAACCCCCAACGAACCGGCAAACAAAAACATGCCCATGAAGGAGACGGGAATCGCAAGCGCCACCCAAAAGGCCAATCGAATGTTCAGAAATAAGGCCAGAAACAAAATCACCAGAAAAAAACCAATGATGCCATTGTTCACCAGCAAATCTATGCGCTGATTGAGAACAGTGCTCGAATCTCGGATGACCTCAATGCGCGTCGCTGATCCTTTGTCATTGTACTGCTTGATGTACTCCCGCACGTAGGCCGTGATGTCCAAAATAGATTCAGAAGTGAGATTATTGACCGTAATCACAGCGGCAGGTTCACCGTTGAACCAATTGCGTGAGGGGTCATTTTCTGCCCATCGCTGTTCAATCTGTGCCACATCGCCCAATCGAACGACCCGACCATCGCGGTTGGCACGTATGATGATATCACGCATCGACTCCACGTCATACTTCCGAAATCGGCCGCGGATGATCATCTCTTCGTCTGCGAGTTTCAATCTGCCACCCGTCGTTTCCAAGTTGGCATTTCCGACCGCCTGCGCCACTTCAGTGACACTCAGATTCAATTCATTCAGCTTCGCTTGGCGCATGCTGATTTCAATTTCCTCATCCGGAAAGCCGCTCAACTGAACTTGAGAAATCACCGAAGCACTGCGCAAATCCGTTTCGATACGGCGTGCCTCTCCCTTGAGAATGCGGAGGTCATTGACGCCCGTAACAGCGAATGAAATGGCCACTCCAATGGCGTCTTGTTTGAAAACAATGGGGGGTTCCATGCCCACAGGAAAACTCGCAATGCGGTCCACCGCGTTTTTGACATTCTGCAAGGCCTCGTCCGTAATCGCTGGAGAGTCCGTTTCAATTGAAATCGTACCCGCATTCTCGCTGCACACTGATTTCACTTGGTCCAACCCTGAAATCCCTTTGAGGTTTTCCTCAATCTTCGCCACAATGCCCTCTTCAATTTCTGCCGCAGAGGCACCCGGATACACAACTTGGATTTGAATTTGCTTCGATTCGGTAACAGGAAAGAAATTGGAACTGAGGTTGGTCAATCCGACATATCCCGACACCAGAATGGCCAGCATGAGCAAATCACCTGTGAGGTTGTAGCGAACAAAATACCGAATGAGGCTGCGCATCAGTCTTTGATTTCGTCGGTTTTGGAGCTGACCATCATGCCATCAAAGGCGTTGGTCAATGCTTCGCTCAGCACAACCTCTCCTGATTCCAACCCTCTGCCGAGGGCCTGCGACCTGGATCGAAAAAGCACCTCAACCTCCCGTTCCATCAACTGATTTTCAGCTACAACGTAAACCTGATTGTCATTGTGCATCCAAGACAAAGGAATCTCAAAGACACCCTGCAATGGCTTGCTTTTGATTTCTCCGGTCAAAAACCGACCATCGCGAATGGCCGCATCGTGGCCCTTCGCCGGGGAAACCCTACAAAAAACACTTGCAGACTGTGTCGCTGGATCTACATTTCCTGCAACGCGGTGCACTACACCACTTGCCACTGTTGTTCCTTGCTCATCGAAGAAGCGCACCGAATCCTGCTGAGCGACGGTGGACAAATAACGAGCATGGACGGCTGTTTTGATTTCGTATTCCCCTTCCCCTACCAAGACCCCGGCCATCTGGCCCGCGCGGACCAATCCTCCCGGCCGAACATTGGCCTGTACGACCACACCATCGAAAGGCGCTCGCACTTGAAATTTGCTCAATCGCTCCTCTGCAGAGCGAATGCTGTGATAACTCGAGATGACCCCGCGGTTGGCTAGGAATAGTCGCTCTCTGTTCGTGGCCGTTTCGGGCAAATCCGGCAATGACTGATTCACATTCAATTCATTCACATAATTGGCCCAAATCGCTCCCCTCTCTTCAAAATCCATTTGAAGATCCGCCAATTGACTGCTGAGCAACTGGAGGAATTGGCTTCGTTGAGCAATCAAAGCCAACCGCGACTCTGTGTCGTCCAGTGATAAAATGATTTCGCCGGCATCGAACTTGGTCCCTTCGCGAAATTCGTCGTCACCCATGTCCAGATTGCCCGTCACTTCCGTGATCAGATCCATGCGGTACAACGCTTCAACACGGCCTTCCACTGGAGTTTTGGGACTGATAGTAGCGATTGTCACCCGCGATGTACGAACCGCTCGAGGGCTCACAGGATTGTCGGAAACAGGCATCTCCTCTTTGATGGAGATAAGTCCGTTCATGATGCCGACTCCCGCACCGAGAATGGCCGCTCCAAGAACAAATCGAATGGTACCTTTTACTAAAGAGTTCATGTTTCACTAACATTTTTGCAGCCACAAGTTCACCAAAAGGACCAGAGTTAGCATTCACATTGGTGAATTAATACCCACCTCAAACTGTTATCATCTTTGACGCATCAAGACGCCACAAATCAGAAGTTGTCCAAATCGGTTGGGCGCATGATGCCGAACCATTTGAGTGTTTTATCGCCGATGCCCGGGACTTCGACGTGGATGATGTAGACGCCACCAGCGATGGGGACGTTTCGTTCGTT
>Ga0206123_10001444_pt1 | contig 22284 bp, 17 predicted proteins | sample Helgoland_Spring_2_FD_160086 | JGI IMG/M metagenome (GOLD analysis project Ga0206123, IMG submission 160086) | Pelagic subsurface seawater microbial communities from Kabeltonne, Helgoland, North Sea - Helgoland_Spring_Bloom_20160316_1 | ecosystem: Environmental > Aquatic > Marine > Epipelagic ...
AAAATGCAGTGCATATGCAGTGCAGATACCATGAAAGATACTCTAACACAGCAAAAAGTTGATTCTCTACAGCCCTTAAGTAAGCGTTATAAAGTCTATGACTCTAGGCTTGCAGGTTTCTTTGTTCTTGTGCGTCCAACTGGTGTTAAAAGTTATTGGTGCTTTCTCCGTGTTAATGGAAGAGGTACGGATTATAAATTAGGTAGCTGTGCAGAGTTAACTCTCAAGCAAGCGAGGGTTCTGGGGGCATCTGCTTTGGTGAAGGCCAAGGGTGGACTGTCTGCCATTGAGGAAAGAAGGTCTAGTAAGGCAGAAACTCTGCAAGGCTTCCTAGAGACTCGTTATCGTGCTTACGTAATAGCTAACCAAAGATCAGCTAAGACTACATTATGGATTCTTGAAGAAGGTTTTAAAGAGTTTATGAGTCTTAGGTTAAAAGATATATCTATTAGTAGGATAGACAAATGGCGTGTGGCGCAAGCTAAAAAACTGAAACCTAGCACCATGAACAGGAGGACTGCATCTCTCAAGGCCGCGCTAAGTAAAGCAGAAAAATGGGACATTATTGATGCCAATCCCCTGGTGAACCTGAGCCAAATGAAGGTAGTTAAAAAGCCTGTTGAGTTTTTGTCTGACATCCAACTTGAGAAGTTAAGGCGGGTATTGGATGAGCGAGACAAAAAGATGCTTAAGGCTCGTATTGAGCATAACCAATGGCTGTTGCTTCGCGATAAGCCAACTCTACCAGACCATGACTTACTGGAATGCTCCATAGCTGATTACCTGACTCCTTTGGCTACTTTAATCATGGAGTCAGGGCTGAGGTTTAGTGAAGCTATTGGATTAAAGTGGGAAGACATTGATGCTGATGGGCAGTCCTTTATCGTCCACAGTGGTAAGACTAGCAGTTACAGAGTTTGCTCTATGCCTTCAGGTGCGGAGTCCTTGTTGCGACAGCTTAAGCGGTTAAATAAAGCCAATTGTGGAAGAGATACAGATAGGATATTTGTAGCAAGCAACGGTAAGCCAATCAGCGGAGTTAAGACTTCATGGAATGGTGTTCGTAAAAAGCTAGACTTTGCCTGTGATTGGAGAACGCTAAGGCGCACATTTGGTAGTCGATTAATCAGGCAGGGCGTACCTGTTTATACCGTGAGTCAGATGCTTGGCCACTCAAGCATTAAAACTACAGAAGATTGGTATATAGCACTTGATCTTGAGTCTAAACGCAAAGCAATGCAGACCTTAGATTCTTTCTAGAATTTGAAGAGTGAGAGTCTCTCTAGGTACTTATAAGTCCTTTTTTACACATCATTACACTGCCTCCCAAAAGCACCCTCTAGAAGCCTTTTAAAGCCCTCTAAATATCCCTGTAAGCCGCTTTATATCTGTGTTTAAGGGGTTTTAGTGGAGGTTACACAAGACCCTTTAGAATGGCCTGTATTACGTCCTAAGCGAGGCTTATGGTTGCCCTTTTAAGGGTGTTATTTTATGGCTTTTGTAGAGTCTGGATTAGGCCTTGATCTAGCCCTGATTTGACTGGATGTGGTGATGTAGATTAATTTAATGTAAACTATTGATTTACAGTTGTTGATGAAGGTTAATCTATGTCCAATTTTGCAGAATATTTGAAAGGTTTGCGCACGGAACAGCGCATCGGCGTTAGGGAACTTGGGCGTGAAGTAGGCGTGACAGGGATGCATATTTCCAATATGGAGAAAGGTAAGTCTCTTCCTAGTCCTGCTGTTATCGTCAAACTCGCTGAAGCCCTTGGTACGGATGTTGATGAAATGTCTCACCAAGCTAATCAAATTGCGCCTGAGATTGTGGGTGTTATTCAAAATCAACCAAAGGCCGTCCCGAACTTCCTACGTTCTGCGAAAGACCTAACGCCAGAGCAATGGGAAATGCTTCAGAAGCAAGTTGACTCCATGGCGGATGACAAAAAGTAAAATGAATATTGATTGGCCTGAGCTTAGTGATGAGGATATTGAGCATAAAGCGGTCACCTTCCGTGATGAAGCCCTTACTAGTCTAAATATATCGCAGGGCACTTCCGTGCCTGTTGAGCAAATCGCCGAACTCTATTTAGGCTATCAGTTTGATTTTGTCGAAGATAATGGTGCCCTTGATAGTGACGTTATAGGAGGCATTGATTTTGATAGTAACACCATCATTATTAATGCGGCTATTGAAGGGCATATTGGTCGTTATAGCTTCACGGTAGCCCATGAAGTTGCGCATCATGTCTTGCATCGCGAGTTGTTTTTGGAAGGTAGACTAGAAAAATCAATAATGTGTCGTGGAGGTAGTGTTCGGCCGATTGAGGAAGTACAAGCAGATAGGTTTGCTGAAGCTTTAATAATGCCTAAAGATATTGTGATCAAATATTTCAAAGCGATTAAAAGTCGTAAACCCTATTCCAAACGAGCTAGATTGGCTCTATCAGCAAGGATTGTTAAGTCCAGTGGCCTAGATAATGTATCTGTCTCTGCGATGGAAATGAGGCTGATGCATCTTGGCTTAATTCCTGCTCTGAACGAGAAAATGAATCCTATTTTAAAATTTCTAATAAGCATTTTAAGGCGTTAATTACCTTAATCCTCGTATGTCTCTTCAGCCCCTTCGTATTCCTCTTCAATGACAGATCCAAATGTTATAACTATTAACGGGAGCAAGATTACAACGCCATTAAATGGCATGGCCTTTATATTTTCGCCGAAGATAACCCATACTGGTCTGGACGATACAAACTCAATATCCCATCCAATACCATTGCGGAATTCAGTAGCCAATGTCCGCCCTAGAATGTGAAACAGAGCCATTAGGTGTATCTCCATGCAAGTTGCTGTCGTGCTAGAAATATTGGTCTGCGAAGCGCCTTAGTCGCCTCACGTTCTATATGGAAAACCAGACCTAATAGGAAAAATGCCGCTAAACCTGATAAACCAAGTACTGAAATAAATAAAGCCATGATACTTCTCCTTTCTGTGGGTGGTCATTCGACCTGATGAATGCCACTGTAAATTAATTGTTTACATTTGTCAATTACTAGTTTACATTTGTAAACAGTCAATTTACATCCATATCTATATATACGAGGAAGCTATGACTAAAAAAGTAATCAATATTAAAAAAACTCCAGACTTAGCGAGGGTTTCAGAGTTCCTGAATCGTGATTCATTTAATGGTTTCACACAGGATGATTTATTCATTATGCAATTTGTAAAGAAAGGTTGGGGCCAAGATATTGCCGCGCTATCAAATATGGCAGAGGCTCTAATGAATGCTTCTAGAGCAAAATTGATCATCCCATCTGATGTGAAACACTTGCTTGGAGGAGTAGTTTTAAGGGCATTACATGAGAAAGTTAGCCCCTATAGAAAAGACCCTAGAGTAGTTAATAAATTTGGTCATTATGGATATTATCTAGAGCATCTCAATATTATTCTGGGTTGCTATCAGTCTGCAGTGGATGATGAGTATCTCAAGTTAAACCTGCGAGTGACAGAGCATTTAATAGCCTTATCCTCCGCTGAGAAGAACTGCCATGCTCCATTGCTCCCTAATGTACGGATGCGATGGTCAGCTGATCAGGCCGCCATTATTTATTCCATCTGGCTGTACGACCAAAACAATGGCACATGTCTTTCTGATGATCTGCGCGATAAGTGGCTCAACTATATGGACACCAGTATGCGCGATCCAGAGACGAGGCTATACATGACTGAAGTCATGGGGGTGAAACGCTATTCAAAGCAGCCTAGAGGATGTGCACTGGCCTACCTTATATATTACGGCAACCACTTTGCGCCCAAAATGGCTACGGAACAATGGACGCTTTTCAAAGCACATTTCCTTGTCAAACGGGCAGGGATAACTGGGTTTAGAGAGTATCTGACTAGTTACAAGGGTGGATGGACACCTGATTCTGGGCCAATTATCGCTAGTATTGGCGTGGGAGCATCGGGCTTAGCATTAAAAACTGCCGCTTGTATGGTAGATGTCGAAATTTATAACTCACTAAATCGCTCAGTAGCCCCAGTTATGAAGCTACTGCGTGGGTTTATGTATATTCCAATTCTAAAGCGTCTGGCTCGTCTAGGTACAGATTTACTGGCTACATCAATAGCACTCTGCGCAGACATGCGCATCACATCAACTAAGAGGACATCAATATGATTAATGCAGGATCAATAGGAATGCCACTTCACTTTGGCAAAGTCCCAAACTTCCTAACGGAGCGTATGGGCAACATGGGTGATGCGATTGTTGAATCAATACTCACTAACTACGGAAAATCAGAGTTACTGTCACGTATGTCAGACCCTAACTGGTTTCAAGCACTTGGAGCAGTAATGGGAATGCATTGGAACTCATCAGGCGTGACAGCAGTGACACTGGGTGCCCTGAAACGGAAACTAAACCCAAAAGCCCATGAACTAGGAGTCTACATACTAGGTGGTAAGGGCAAGCAGATGCAGTACACCCCCAAGCAGATCAATCGTGTGTCTGATCGGCATGGACTGGATGGCACTGAGATAGCAAAGTCACAACGCCTGAGTGCACGAGTTGACAATAATGCTATTCAGGATGGCTTTAATCTCTATCAGCAGTACTTCCTGCTCACTGATGAAGGTGAATGGACGGCTATTTCACAAGGCATGAACAAGGGAACTCGCCGTGCAAGGCGCTATCACTGGCACTCGCCCACTGTTCAATCATTTGGTAGTTCACCGCACACAGGAATTGTGGGCATAGAAGACCAGAGTATCCTCAATCTGGTTGACCCTAAGGCAGATAAACTTCAGCAGAACATGTTGGAACTGACCAAGGAGAAGCCCACAGAGATCATCAAGGCGATGAAGAGTTCTGAAATGCCTAATCGCCATGATGTCAGACAGGGTGACATCAATACAGCACGACTAGCATCAGTACTAGACCTAGCCTACAACCGTGAGATTGAGAATTTTGAAGATTTGGTTGATATGCATGGCGTGGGTGCACGTACCCTCAAGGCTCTGGCAATGGCTAGTGAAGTTATTCATGGGGACGCTACACGTTTTGAAGACCCTGCTCGCTTTGCATTTGCTGTAGGCGGAAAGGATGGTCGGCCACATCCAATTGACACTGAATCATTTGATGAGACAGTCTCAATGCTCCAAGACACCATTGATAAATCCAAGATGGGTGACAAGGAGAAGTCCGATGGCCTGAAGCGTCTTCATAAAGCCGCTGTATCAGGTGAAAGCAAGGGAGTTCCTCTGGATTTCATCAGTGATCTCATTGACAACGAGTGGAATCACGCTGAGGAGAATGGAGGTAAAACCTTTATGGGCAAGGTCGTCAAAGGACTGACTAGAAAACTGATGGATACTCAAAATGGAGTGCTTTATGGGCGTGATAGCGACTGATCGCGGATATGATCCCATTGCCCTAGCAACGGCCACCGAAAAGGTGGTCGTTGATGGTAATCGGAGGAAATATGTTCAACTAGGCAGATCATTGAGGTTCTACGGTGGTACTACCAGTGCCACTGAAGTGGGCTGTAATTTGAGATGCAAATTCTGTTTCAGTGACAAACCTGTTTGGAAGCCTAAGCAAACAGGGGAGTTCTATACCCCTGAGGAAGTCTTTAATGGCCTAGTAAAAAATGCGAGGAAGTATGGACACACAACTATTTCAGCCTCTGCATCTGAGGGTACACTAGGAAGACAACACCTGTATGAACTGTTGGACTTGGTCGATGAATCAGAATTTGTGTATATCCTAGAGACAAACGGTATGACTCTAGGGGATGACCCTGAGTTCGCATCATCACTTGCTAGATTCAAGAATCTACATGTGCGTGTGTCCATCAAAGGGTGCAATGAAGATGAATTCCATAGGCTCACAGGGGCACGAAAGAGTTCTTATGAACTGCCATTCAAGGCTATGAGTCACCTCATAGAGGCGAAGGTGTCATGCAATGCTTGTGTGTCAGTGTCATTCTCAGATGAGGACGGGAAGCGTGAGGTACAAAAGAAACTATCCAATATTCATGCCGGTATACTAAAATCATTGGAGCTAGAGCAAATAAAGTTGTTTCCAAAGGTACGGAAGCGTCTCGCGGCTGAGGGTTTAGTTGCTAATCGTGGTATCTCATGCGCGGGAAAAATAGGAGCGTTGCATGTCTAGAATCGTTTTATTGATGATCATAATGCTATCTGGTGTGGCCTTTTCTGAACCAAAGGAATACCAAAATATACTAATAAATGAACCTGTTTCATTAATGGATTTAATGATCTACAAAAACCGACTTCGGCTAAATAGCAAAGAGAGCGACAAATACTATATTGATCAATCTGATCCAGCTTGGAGTTTGATGAAGAGTTTCAGCAAGTTTCATGACGGATTCCCATTTCGCGACTTTGAATGGGACATTCCATTTGGTGCGTATCAACTGAGCTTTATTCCTCCATTAACGGTAGGTGATAGAGATATTAGTTTTTTATTCTCTGAGGGACTGTTTGAAATTAACTTAGATATGCGTTGGGAAATGAATACTTTTATCTTTACATCCATGGAAAATCAAACTGGTGAACTTAAAGCATCTCAAAAAAATATGGCAAAGCTATGTCAAATCCAGTTACAACGACTTTCAAATTTCGGTCTATTACCATACGGTCACGAAGGATATACAAACGGGTCTATGGGAAAAGTAGAAAAAGAAATGTTTTTTAATTTAGCTCGAGATACTCGTTATAAAGTCAAGATTCATGCTTTTGGCGATTGGTATAATGAAGAACGTTACACTTATTTGACATGTACAACTAACAAAAAATTCCTAAAACCGGTTGAATTAGACAAAGTGACCTATGAATTCATTGGTAAATGGCATGAATTAGATGCAGAAGTTAAAAGACAGCAAAATTCTGTGGAAATGGAATTGAACAAATGACCAGTAGTATTAATATTTATTTTACTACACGGGTTATTTGGTTACGATTTTGACAAATAAAGGGAGTTACTCATGGAACGGTTACTTTTATTAATCCTGTTGGCCTTCTCCATGCCTTCCTTTGCTGATTGGGGAAATGTTTATCACTGCGAGATGACTTCTTACTCAATGACAACCGTGAAAGGTGAGAGAACTGATTTAGCACTAGAGAAGTTCACATTTAAATTAGATGAACCCAAACAGTCTGTGGTTTTTGGAAAGGGCGGATACTTTGACGGTACTGTAATGGAGATAGGAGAAGACTGGTATCCAATGCAAGAGATATGGTTTGCCGAAGGGTCGTATTCAATGTCTTGGTTTGAAGAGGGTGAGTTTTTATATGCGAAAGTCTTTGGGAATAGTATTTCCGTGTCCGCTAATTGCGGATGGTTTTAAATGACCAATATAACTGGAGCGATAATGAAACGATTACTGATTGTCCTTATGCTTGTAAGCCCCTTTAGCTTTGCTGATGTAGGTGATGTCTACTATTGCAAGACATTAAAAGACATCAGAATTAACAAAGATGGAAGTCTAACTTCATATGACACGGTTGCATTTAATTTCAAAGAAGATGAGGATGTAATTGATTTTGGTTCCACTTCGTTAATTGATACTAGTCTCCCCCATAAAATTACTAGACGCATCGCAGGTGACATTCATGCAGAACATCACTGGGCTAGGGCATACTTCTCCATGGGACATCCAAACAGAAACACAGGGCAACTATTTTGGTCTACCTCATACCCAAGTTATATGCGGTCATTTGTAGCTGAATGTGAGAAATTTGATTGACGAGATAAATGATTAACATATGAAGACAAAGTGATATGGATTTTAAGGGAACGACATATCTTCGCATAGAGCATTATTCGGGGCATCCTGAAGTCAAGCTAGTTGCAGACACCTTAGTTTCTAAATATGCAGAACACCGAACATTTATCAAAGGGCGGGAGAAGTGGGTTTCATCAGCCAGGAAAATTGTAGCTTCCCTCTATATTCGTGAAGATGATTTATTTAGATTTAGCACGAAGAAAGATTACTTCAGTAAGGGGAAACGAAAGCAAGTTTGGATGACACCTAGGACTTTGAGGTTATTTAATCTAATGGTTGAGTTAGGTTGGGAGATCAAAATTTAAAGATGTCCAGAGTTAGATTTAAAAGACGTTTATATTCTTTACTGGAAATTAATGGCGGTGAAGACTTAATCCCTGTATTCGAAGAACATATAAAAAAAATTACAGGAACCATAGATAATAATTTTGAAGAAAAATTTAAAAAAATGTTAATGAAAGAATTTAAATTTTCCAAAAAAGAGTCAATTAGGTTTCTTCATGGAGTTTACGATGTTGAGAATTATCGACATAAACTTAAATCGGGACTTCCAAAAGACATGTTCAAATTTGTGACTAGGGGTGGGAGACCCGTTCAGGGCGGTTCACCAGGTTTGGGAAAGGGGAAGTCATAAAGAAAAAAAAGGTAATAGATAAAGGTATATCTACTAAGTAATAACCATAAGTATCCTAAGGAAGCCTCAGGCAGCCTAAGCCCTATGCATACCAAAGTTAAGTTACTAATGGTTGTTGTCTTTAAAGGTATATCAATAAGTAACATCCATAACCAGCCTATAGAGACAGCAGGTAGCCTAAGCCCTATGCATACTAAAGTTAATCAATCTACAGATAAGCTGTGGGACTTACTTGATGGTTTAAAGCTTCCTGATGATGAGTACTCCAATCACACCTTTTTTAGGCCTCTAGTAGTTCATAAGAGCAGTCCTAGATATGACTATGCTAATGAGCTTATTGAAGATTTTGTAGCTAGGTCAAATACCAAGCGGAGAGGAGCCAAACAGCTATCTGAGTTCAAAAGGCATTGGCAGTATATGCTCATGAACCTATGCTCCGTATCGTTTCAAAGACGTTGGTTGCTGGTCTCTCTTGATAAAAATGCATACTCTAATGACGATTGGCTTAAGTTCCATGGTCTTTCCTATGACCTTGTAAAAATCATAGTGGACTTTCTCGACAGCACGGGAATGATTGATCTAAAACTAGGTAAGCGTTACGAGAATAACCCTGCAAGAACTAGGCTTTTTCCTAGACCGAAACTAGCTAATATGCTCTATAGCCTTTTTTATTTTATTGAGGAGGAGATTAAACCTCCTTACGTAAGAATTAATGAAGGAGAAGGTAGTTGGACAGATACTATTTCTTCATTGCCTGATGACCATCCTGAAGCGATAGAGATGACAACTATTAATAAGTTCCTTAAAGGTCATTCTTGGGCGTGTAAGGCGCCTGTGCGTCTTGTCTATAAGAGTAATGCCTTTAATGGAGGAAGGTTATTCACGCCTTTCCAGAACCTGCCTGACAGGAACGTGAAGATCAGGATAAACACCTTGATTGATGAACAGCCTATTTGTGAAGTTGATTTTAACGCTAATCATCTTAGGCTTAATTTAGCATTCAGGTCTAAGGAGAACGCAGGGGACACCCCCTATGAAGACATTGGGGAAATATCTGGCATTAGTAATAGAAACCAAATAAAACGGTTCATTACCGTTGCTATGGGCGCTTCTAATGAGACGGATGGGTATGGTTCTTTGTATACCGAAGGCTTTCATAAAGCTTATGTTCGCAGAATCCATGATGCAGTATTAAAACGCTTCCCTAAGCTAGAATTGTTTGAAGGTTGGGGAGTATATGCTCAGAACTTTGAAGGTCAAATACTCAAGGATGTAATGCTAAAAGGTATCAAAGAGGACATCGTCTGCCTACCTGTGCATGATGCACTAGCTGTTCAACAACAGCATCAGAACTGGGCTAAAGAAGTCATGCTTGATACTTGGCAAGAGCATATGCATGGTGTGAGGACTAAGGTGAAGGTTGATTTGCCAGACTAATTATTTTGAACTTTTACTTTTTACTTACCTTGTATGCAGGCGGACTCCAATCGACTCCCAATTCATTTAATAGTTTTTGATGTTTAGGTTTAAGCTTCAAATTCTTATTCCTTCCTCCTTTGCCCCGATAATATGTTCTTTGTTTGGTTAACCATACACCTAGATTTTCTCCCTTGTATTTCTCGCTCTGCTTGATATTGGTATGACCAAACTCAGCTTTGAATTGTTTCAGAAGTTCGTAGTTAGTCATCCAGATGGTTTCTAAATAATCCCAACTAAAATCTAACTTATTTAACAGATTAATCTGATTTTTAGTTAACTGTTTCCTTTTTATCCGCTGTGAAGATACCCAACTACCTAGTCTCTCGCCTTTGTATATTGCATTCTGCTTCACCAAACAATTCTTAAATTCATTATGATATTCCACTAAAAGTTGGTACATTTTTCCCCAAGGATCTTCCTTGGAGAATTCAAAACCGATACTTTCAAGCTTAACAATTTGATCCTTACTGAGACGATTTTTAAAACGTCTTAATCGCGAAACCCAAGTTCCAAGATTTTTCCCTTTGTACATTTTTTTATCTGGCACATTCAGATGCTTATTTTCTCTCTTAAAAGCGACTAATAATTCGAAAAATTCATCCCATTTCCTATCATTATCTTTTCGCCAATCAAATCCAATTGCATCTAATTTGACGATTTTCCAAGGCTCCATTTCCCCTTTTTCTCTCTGTCTTCGCTGAGTTCTCACCCATGACTGCAACTCAACATTCCCAGAGAGATCTATTTCATGGAATTTACCCTCACTGATATCAACTAAAAGTTGAAGCTGAAGATAATTTTGATTCCATTTATGCTTTAAAGGATCCCAAACAAAACCTATGGCATCGAGTCTTTTCTTTTTGTCGATATTTATTTGATCTTTATTTTTACGTGTAACACTTACCCAATTTTTGAGTTTTTTTGAACTGTTTTTTTCAGTGATTTCAGTGTTAGGATTTGCTTTTAAAAACTTTACGTACTCAGAAAACCTAAGCTCCCATGTATACTCCAAAACATCCCAAATAAAGCCCAATGAATCTAATCTTTGAACTTTTTCTTTTTGTAATAAATGCTTCCGTTGTCTTTGGTTGCCTACCCAAACCCCTAACTTTGCGCCTTTAAATATATGCTTATCGGGCATTAGTATTGATTCGGTTTCCTCTACGAATTGCTCAAGCAAACCATAGAAAAACTCCCAAGATGCCGTTGTAGATTCAATAACCTTGGTATTTAAGGCCGACTCAAACTTATGCGTAATAGTTGTAGGCAAATCAAAGATGATTTTGTCTGAAGTTCCTACTGTCCCTCTCTTACCCATAGCTTGACGCAACTGATCAAGTTGTTCACCCAAGCCTTCATCATGAGAGCGTAGAGCATTAACAACTGCCCAAACCTTTTTAAATGGAGAGGAATTAAGCACTTCATCTGGGTCTTCATGATCTTCAATGAATACTGGAATGACTATTGAGCCTATCGCCTTACCTTTTGACAGCCTTATCGCTCTACCTACAGCTTGAACAATATCTATCTCAGAGTTTCTTGGATCAATAAAGGCAACGCCATCCAAAGCAGGAACATCAACACCCTCAGACAAACATCTGGCATTGGAAAGAATGTATCTCTGATCATCAGTAATATTGCCCAGTGCTTGGAGATTCTTGTTTCTCTCATTGGTGGGCATAGCACCTGACACGTGATTAGTTAACAACTCACCATCGGGTTTGGTATCACTGGGCATCCAGTTAACGACTTCAGGTAGTTTGTTGGCAAAGTCACGCGCAGAACTTACTCTTGAATGAAAACTAATAACCCTTGTTAGATCATAGTTCTTTATAGCCTTGGCTAGTCCAATATGACTAGCAAAAGACTGAGCATCAGACTGAATGTCAGTATCAGTTTTAACCAGAGTACGTTTAGTAATCATTGAGGAATAGCTTGGGTTATCAATGCCTACTACAACCACCTGATAGTCTGTCAGCAAGTCTTGCTCAATAGCCTCACCAAAGCTAAGTTTATGAAGTACAGACCCAAAGACTGCCTCATCATCCATTGAAACAACCTCAACACCTGAGTCAGATGCTTTCTTTTTAAAGCTACTCTGGAAGATTCTGGGTGTTGCAGTCATGAATAGGCGTTTTACGGCAGGTATTTGATCGTTATTAAGGACTGTTGAATAGGCTGAGTCAGCTTTACCTGCACAGCGGTGTGCTTCATCTGCAATGATTAGGTCTATTGGGCTGAGATCATTGGTTTTAAAAGCTTCAGCAATCCTGTCACTTGATTGATAGGTTGAGAAGATTACCTTTCTGCCGGGATTAGTAATAAAAGCTGCTATCTCATTAGCATCAGTAGTAGATGGAAAGCTTAGATCAGAAGTAGAAAGATTAATTGCATCTTCAGACTTCGCAACCGTGTCATCAGAGCAAACAGGTAAGTAAGCAAATGGTTCCTTGCTATGAGTTAACCACTCAGTCAGTGTCTTGGATAGGAGTAAGAGAGAGGGCAAAAGAACAAGCGTTGTCTCAGCTTTAAGCGCCTCTGCAATCCATAGCCCTGTGAGTGTCTTACCTGTCCCACAAGCCATGATCAACTGACCACGGCTATCTAAATTCTCGACAACCTTATCTATTGCTATCTGCTGATATGGCTTCGGACTAAAGGCTTTCTTAATGGTGGCAGTTGATAGGTCTTTAAGGCTCTTAGGCCACTCTATAGGGGCTTCTAAGAGGTCGCTGAGCATCAGTTGATTCACTGGTATTGTTTCGTTTTGTCGCTGTATAACGCCTACTGCGTTGGCTCCTAGGCCATCTGTTGTAGCGATCAAAAGACGATGATGAATCTTTGTGTTGGTAGATTCACTTAAGAATGAATCAACATCCTTTTTGGTCACATTATACTGAGGGTCGTAGCACTTGGCTTGAATGGCCCATGTCCTTCCATCAACATCCTCTGCAACAAGATCAATGCCGCAATCCTTTCCCCAACGCTCAGGCCAATCATTCCAAAGCCATACTTGTTTGAGTTTTGATTTATAGAGGGGGTGGTTTTCCAATAGCCACTTACAAATCGTTTCAAACTGAACACCACGAGTGTGGCTATCTTCATCTAAGGTACTAATTAGGTGAAGAAATGAATTCACTTATTTCTGATCCTTTTCTTTTTCATCTTCCTTAAACAAGTCAGATTGAAGGATCGACTCGAGCTGTTCGTTAGCAATGACTCTCTCGTCATCCTCAAGGGTGCAAGTTGCAAGGCCCCAATGGTAGGTGAAGTCGTCTTTGAAGGTTTTGTTCATAGCTATTCCTTTCGTCATTACGTGCGATGATTGAGTCTTCATATATTTCTACCCCCTCTGCAAGCTGGATATCGAGAACAACCCCAAAACGTCTTAGAATACTTACTTGAATATCTTTTTACTAATTCAGCACCACATTTAGGGCATTTAGATGTGGTTTTTGATACTTTTTTCTTTCTCTGACTTGGTCTTTTACTTTTTCCATGGCAGGAACCACAGATATAATCATGTCGTTTTACTCTAGATGGTGCCCAATTTTGACCTTCGATAAGATAAGTTTCACAAACTCTACAAGTTTTGCTAGCAGAATTTCGTTGTGTGCTTTCTGTCCTTAACCTCTTCGTTTTTTTGCCACGTTCAACTAACTTGCCTTTGCAAGTCATACAATGTCTTCCAACCCCACTAGTTAAAGAGGAATCATAAAAATCTTCAAAAGGTCTGTTTTTCTTGCAACTAGGACAAAATACCAACTCACCTGAATTTACTCTCTGAACTTGTTCAGTAACGAAATCCTTCAATCCAGACTTATTTTTTATAAAAAAAAACTAAATAATTTTTCAGAGATACCCGTAATTGGGTCTTTGCCAAGATTAAATTTGTTAAACCTCATGAAGGGAAAACCATACCCTTCCAAGATCTTTTCTCTTTCTATATCTTTTTCCGAATAATAATGTGAATAATTAAATTCATTTACATTTTGTCTATCTACAAAGTGTTCAACAAATCCATCGTACTCTATTATTAAGTTTTTGATATTCTCCCCATCTTTGTATGTCATCAAGAAATCAGTTCTGTACTTTGGGTGAGAATAGGTTGGATCCAGAGCTTTTAGATATTCTCCAGCTTTAAACTGAGCTTTTATTTCTATTTTTTCAGCGTTCTGCTTATAAAACTGACTCTCTTTGATCCAGTTAAGTAGCTTTATTTCCATGGGAGAATCTAATTCAGAAATGTCAGGTGTCCTATTTGCATTTTCAATTTCACGCCAATAATGATTCAGAATTTTCTGAGCATTCCCTTTGAAATCTGCTATTGGCTTGGATAAGACGAATACTATTTTTTCTTTAGCCCTACTCATTCCAACATTGAGTCTCTGAAGTCTCAAATTTTCCTCTGGATCCTGAACATCTAAATCAAACTTTGTTCCTAAAACAGATTTAGAAACATCCTTATCAGGAGAACCATTGATGGCATGATCGACAAAAGAGTAAAAAATAATGTCTCGCTCTTCGCCCTGACAGCTGTCAAAAGTCATTACCTTTAAGTCGAGGCTCTTCATGTCTTGATACTTTGGAGATTTTTCAAGCTCACTAAATATAAATTTCTGTTGATCTCTCATTGGTGTTATGACGCCAACAGTAGGAGGATTTTCTAGCTGGGATAATTTCTCTATCTCAGAGACAATAAAAGCCGATTCGATCGCGTTCCTATTTCCACTAATTTCTTGTTTTTGATCATGTTTGACAAATTGGAAGTCGAGTACCTCTTCAATTGGCTTAGCTCTGACTTTGATAGCTTGCAAATTATTCTGATAAAAATTTTGGCTTGAGAAAGAAATAAGTTCAGGGTATCCCCTGAAATGCTTTCTTAAGACACAATCATAATTTGTAATATTCTCAAAAAATTCGAGAATAGACACTCGCACATTAAAAGCTCTAGATCGCTCTAATTTTTGAGGGTCAGTTCCATATGTTTCTTTGAACGCTTCTCTAATACTATCTTGATAGGAGGAATTGATTAGTTTGCTGGAGTTTGTAGATTTGACATTGCTGAACTGCCTTTTATCCCCAAGAACAATAACTTTCTTTGCTCTTAAAATAGCTGGAAACGCCTGAGCTATCGAAACTTGGGACGCTTCATCAATCACTATCAGGTCAAATATTTCAGGCTCAAGAGGCACATAATCAGCATAATCCCTTATGCCAGCGATAATGCATGGAAAAGCGTTTCGAAGTTGTTCTAACTCTTTTCTTGGAAACGCTTGTTTCTTCGATATCATTTTTTTCAAAGTTGCCGCGGTTGTTCTATTATTGTCATAGAACTCGAGGAATCTTTTATCAAAAATATTGACCATTTCAACACTTGAATTGCCCTGCACAACCTTTACTTCTTGAGCGATGTTTAGATCTGGAATATTTTCAAATTTATTTCCTAAATCAATAATTAATTTTGCAAAATTATTCAGCTCTGTAGCTTTTTTGAACGCTAACGATAAATCTGCCTCAAAAACATTTTTTTCAATGATTGGATCAAGATCAAAACAAGGAAGCTTAAGCCACCCATCTTTTCTGGCTTTTTGTAAGAAATGAATATTTTGAATAAACTCTTTAATGTCTCCCAATTCGATTTTAGTAGGCCCATCTAAAACATGTGAAAAAACCGATTCAGACAACTTTTCTGGGGCGGCGTCTTGCTTAGTAAGAGCCTTTTGAATATCGGTAAGCAAATCATAAATATCACGAAATTTTTTGTAATTGCTGTCTTCTCTAAAATCTACATAGTCTTTTAAATCAAGTTTGGCATTAATCTCAGCATTCCAGTTTTTTAATTGAAATTTCCCAAATAGGAAAGATAGAAATCTACTCTTGACTTCACCGTACTCATTTATTTTCTGTTTGAAAAAATTTCTATCTGGATTAAGACTAATCAGAAAGGAGGGCATTACCCTTTTTCGAAGAAGAGGTTCAGTGATTGAAATTGTCCTTAACAAAAGATAAAGATTTTCAGAGCTTTTAATCTCATTGTCGTTTACAAAAGCAACAATATTTTCGTTTAACTTAAGATGCATCAAGCTCTCAACACATCTTTTGTATTCAACTAGATCATTAAAATGGTTATTAAAATTATCCTCATCTGAATCACTTAAATTATTTAATTCTATGAACTTGAGATATTCCCGAATATTCTTTATATCTATAAGAGAATATTTGTCGATATATTCTCTTGTTTTAGCAGTAAGCTCTTTTTGCACATGTTCGGGGTTGTTCGCCCTCAAAGCCTCTTCTGACGCACGAACATGAGTTCTAATATTTTCAACATTCTGATTAGCGAGGATCTTAGTATAAGTATTTCCCTCTCGCCCAAGCCTCAAGATAGGATTCTGAAAATCATCACCCATTCTCGTTTTATCAAGAACCTCTGTTAATTTGTCTTCAACAACATCTAAAGCTTCCTTTTTATCAGACAGCATCAGCACAGATTTATCTTTTAAAATTGACTCAAACAGGATTGCCGTTATGGTATGGCTCTTTCCAGTGCCTGGAGGGCCTTGAACAGTAATGAATTTACCAGCTTTTTTGTTAACAGCACTCAATATCTTCCTTTGCTCTTCATTCAAGGGAATAGGAGAAGAAAAAACCAGCTTGTCTTCGGTGGGCGTGTCATTCCATTCAGAGTGGACATCTTGAGTAATTGAAACTGGATTTTCCTCAATAAATCCATCGATTAAGTTTTTAAACATTTTGGCAAGGGGGTTATTTTCATCAAGAATATTGATCAGCTCTTCATAATCATTAATTGATGACTCATCCGCTTTGTCAAAAAGTGCAAGGGTGAGTTTATTATTGAATGATATTGAGGAAGATGAAGCTAGTTTACTAACATCGCTTCTGAAATCGATATCTCCGTTAATTCCAAAATTACTTACCAGATCTCCAGCCTTCAGGCTTAACTTCCCCGCAAGAGATTCAGCTTCGTCAACATAAATAATTCTGTCGCCAATTTGATTAGATATTTGAGCGGCGGTATTAGATGTAGAATCTTCCTGAAAAACATACTCTATTGCACTTTTATTAATATAAAAACGCTTTTCAAAACTTAGTTTATAAGCAGTTCTGTTATCAGTATTTTCTTCAGTAATTGTTACAGGTACAAAAAATAGAGGATACGCACGATTAGCCGCCTTTATTTGGCCGAAATATAAATAAAGCTCCAGTTCTTCCTTAAGTTTTTTGTTTCTATTTAATGAAACAATATCAGTATGTAAGTCCGTAATAGACAAAGCTTGAAAGTAAGATTTAAATCTTAGTTCGATGTTACTAGGCTCTAGAAGTTGGTCGATAACTTCAGTTAGGGGCTTAATCTCTTTGTTGACAACATATTCAGCTAGCGCCTCATTTAGCTCAAATTCTGCAAATGAAGTGAGATATCTCGAAATTTCCTCACTTATTTCAGAGGAATCCTCATCCTCACTATCTCTCTGTCTTTGAATTGATCCATCAATTGATTTGACTGATTGAGAAACAAACGAAGTATTTAAAATATCATTAATGGTCGCCAAAGATTCTTGAAAAAAGATTTCCTGATCTCTCTCATATTTCGTAAAGACTTCAATAACACAAGTCTCTATTTTTGGATTTATGTCATTCTTTCTCTCTTGAAGATTTTTTAGAGCTGACTTGGTTACAACATCAGATAGGTTTGAGCTGATACTTGATGTGTAGACGCCTCTGGAGACTAAAATTGAGTAATCTGCTTTGTCATCATTGATTAGTTTTGAAATCTTTCTTAAAAATGAGGGGTATTTGTCAAGTTTAAAGGCCGTTAGGTTCCCTGCTTTATCTGTGAAAGCAATATTTCTTTTTGGAACCCTCCTTCTTTTGAAGTCCGTTTCCAAAAAATTCATAAAATATTTTGAAACTGCTTTTATGAACATAACGATCCTGTTGTCGATGTCAGCTTTAAGAATGAGTGCAAGTTAAAGCGTCCATTTAATGTTTCACGCTATTAAGTATATGTAACAACTAAATTCATATCCACCCCCTAAAGTATCCCCACGGATACTGTAACAATCACAAGTAACAAAACACTCCCCCCGCCCCTAAAGATTGTCCCAAATGGAAAACTCATGGGCGCCTTGTGTGGGTCTGAGGTAGACAAAATGGTAGGATTAAATACAGATTAGAGAATAATAATACTGGGATGAATTGCAGTGCATGTGCAGTGCATCATGTATGATCGGCTTCACGATTATAGCTAAGTCATTGATTTAAATGGTGGCTACGGGTGGACTTGAACCACCGACCCCAGCATTATGAATGCTGGCAAGAAAATATAACCTATTGTTTTTATTAACTATTTAGGGCATCTGTAGCCAGTTTAAAGCCCCTAAAGTCCTACACGATCCTCTGAGATCCCTACAAAACTCCTACAGTTAAAAGAGGGGGGGGTAGCGATCTGGTGATGGGGGCGCTTTTTATATTTGGTTCCATGGCTTGTTAGGCTCTTTTTAAACTATAATTCAATAAAGCATAGCAATGAACTGATACTTGGTTAACGGCTTCTTGCTTAAATTCGTCCGAGTAACGGATACCTTTACCCATGATTTACCTCTTATGGTGATGTTTACATTTTTACCATAAAAAGTGTCTATGAACCTCAGGCCATACCAACACTAGTAATGAATAGATAGTCCGGCAAATGTAGTTACTGATCTGGGTTTGGTCTTATGGCCTACTTTTGCCTGTTGTCGTAACAGGGTGATAGGGTGCTTGCCGCAGGGATATGCCTATTTGATTTATAGGTGGGGCGCCAGATAACACACGAGGTGTATCGTACATTTAAATTATATTTTCCCTATCGCTATCCTGCTTAAACCAGAGAATTCACACAGCTAAATGTAACTCCTCCCCCATATAGGCCAACGCCTTAAGAAGGAAGAAAACCCTTGTAGTAATATTCTATTTTAAGAGGCCATCTCTTTCTAGATAACTCAGTTCGCAGAGAGCAGGCCGATACATGCTATTTTTGGTTGAAGGCTGCAAGGATTGGATAGCAGAGAGGGGGGAATCACTCATACTGTTGTTTGTTATTCATGACCGATGGTTTTTTAGGTGGTTTCTAGATGAACAATCTTAAAAAAATAAAAACAATCAGCAAAGTCTTAGTAACTGGCTTCTGCCTGTTGAGCGGTATCACGCAGGCCACTGAGAGTGAAGTGCCTATTAACAAGTTACTACTGCTTGATATTGAGGCGACCCAAAATCAGATTTTCGTTGTTGGCGATCGCGGCTATATTCTGCATTCATCCGATCAAGGTGAATCATGGGCAAAAGCCGAATCTCCTACCCAACAGTTATTAACAGCGCTGGCTCAATCACCCAATGGCAATCTATACGCTGTTGGTCATGAAAGTGTCATGCTTAAAAGTACCGATGACGGCAAGACCTGGGTAGCTCAATCCCTAGGGGACGAACAAGGCGATCAGTCTGAATCCGTTGAACCCCTGCTAGATGTACACTTTCTTGATGACCAAACTGGCTATGCTATTGGCGGTTTTGGTTACGCCTACAAAACCACTGATGCTGGGAAAAACTGGCAGGACATTACCTATGACCTACCAAATGAAGAAGGCTTTCACCTGAACAAGATCACCTCTGACGAGGCAGGCAACATCGCCATTGTAGGTGAGGCTGGATTGATCATGCACTCTCCTGATCGTGGTGAAAACTGGAATCTCATCGATATTCCTTATGAAGGCACTCTCTTTGGTGGCCTCATCACCAGCAATAACAAGCTCATCGTTTACGGCTTGCGTGGCAACGCATTTGTCAGCGATAACTTCAGCGGCGACTGGCAAAAGCTGAATATTGAAGAAACGTCTACTTTCTTTGGGGGAGCGATCACCGAACAGGGAAGACTGCTGTTAGTGGGAGACAACGGTGTCATTTTTCATGGCTCAGATTTTGCTCAACCGCTCTCATTAACTAGGCAAGAAAACCGACTTCCTATTTCTTCATTACTAGTAATTAATAATAACGAACTTATTCTTGTTGGCATGTCCGGCATTAGCAAACGAGCAATTAATTAGTCTTATAAAAACAATAAACCAGACAGAGACAAGTACGGTGAGTAATTCAGATTTAGCCATTAAAAACAAAAGCCCTGGGTTTCTTGAAAACTTTTTATTCAATAACCGCTTGCTGGTCCTATTGGTCTTTGCGGTCATCACAGTAGTTCTCGGTTATCAGGCGACCAAGCTAAAACCCGATGCCAGCTTTGAGAAAATGATCCCACAATCGCATCCGTTTATTGCCAATATGATGGCTCACGCAGATAAGTTGGATAATTCAGCCAACAGCATCCAGGTAGCGGTTAGCACTAAAGAGGGTGATATTTTTACTAAAGAGTTTTTAGAGGCTCTACAGTTGATCACTGAAGACCTTGTCTACCTACCGGGAGTTGATCGCCAGGGCTTAAAGTCACTTTGGACACCGAACGTACGTTGGCTGGCGGTTACCGAACTGGGTTTTGATGGTGGGCCGATGATTCCCCCAACTTATAACGGTAGCCAGGCAAGCATTGATGAGCTGCGTAAAAATGTAATGGCCTCTGACCAAGTTGGCCGTCTCGTCGCCAACAACTTTAAATCCACAATCGTTCATGTCCCCTTATTAGATAAGGATCCAATTACCGGCGAACCGCTGAATTACCAAACCTTCTCAAACAATATCGAGGAAATTCGCAGTAAATATCAAAATGGTAATGTCGATGTACATATTATCGGTTTTGCCAAAAAAGTCGGTGACCTGCTTGACGGCTTTGGCGCCATTGGTCTCTTTGCGGCAGGTGCGCTACTCGTAACGGCTCTCATGTTATTTGCCTATACCCGCTGTTTAAGCTCAACCCTTGCCCCACTTGTCTGTTCAATTATCGCGGTAATTTGGCAACTCGGATTATTAACTTCCTTAGGCTTCGGTTTAAATGCCTACTCTGTGCTGGTACCATTTCTTGTCTTTGCGATCGGTGTCAGTCACGGTGTGCAAATCATCAACGCCATCGCTCAGGTCAAAATAACGTTCAATGAGGATAAGATTAGTTCTGCACGCCTCGCCTTCAGACAACTCTATATTGCAGGGATGATTGCGCTCGTCAGTGACGTTGTCGGATTCCTGACCCTGCTGCTGATTGATATTGCTGTAATCAAAGAACTTGCCATTGTAGCCAGCCTGGGTGTTCTGGTTATCATTTTTACCAATTTATTCCTACTCCCCATCGTCAAAAGTTATACAGGGGTAAGCGATAAAGCCATCGCCCGTCGCCTACACCTGAGGGAGCAAAACAAAACTAGCCCACTCACTAAGTTGGTATTTTTAGTCCAACCTAAAGCAGCAAAAGCTATGATAATGATCGCTGGAGGACTCTTTGTCTTTGGTTATTTTTATGGACAGGATCTCAAAATTGGTGACCTTGATAAAGGTGCCCCAGAGCTTAGGGCTGACTCACGCTACAACCAAGATAACAACTTTGTTGTTTCTAATTATTCCAGCTCTTCTGACGTCTTTGTGATCATGCTAAAAACCGAAAAGGAAGCCTGTGTCACCTATGAAGTCCTGAAGACCCAGGAAGACTTGCAATGGCACATTGAGGAAACGCCGGGAGTTCAATCAACCGTTTCCATATCCAGCCTCGCTAAAAAGATCATTATGGGCATGAATGAAGGTGCCATTAAATGGTACTCCCTGTCACGCAACCAGGCGGTTTTAAACACCGCCACCAGCAGCGATATTCCATCGAACCTTATGGATTCTGACTGCAGTATGGTACCTGTGATTGTCTTCCTTGACGATCACAAAGCCGAAACCCTTAGGGCCGTTGTAGCCTCCGCACAAGAATTTATCGACGCCCATCAATCTGACAATTTTAAATTATTACTGGCTGCCGGAAATGCGGGTATCGAATCCGCCACAAATGATGTCATTGAATCGTCGCAAAACAAGATGCTTCTCTTCGTCTACCTGGCTGTGAGCATTCTGGTGGTGCTTACCTTTACCAGTGTCGCCTCAGCCATCTGCATCATCATTCCTCTGGCTTTGACCAGTGTACTGTGTCAGGCTCTGATGGCTCATCTGGGTATCGGTGTAAAAGTGGCCACCCTTCCGGTTATGGCGCTGGGAGTAGGTATTGGTGTTGACTACGGCATCTATATTTATAACCGCTTAACCTATTACCTGAAAGAAGGACTGAGCTTAGAAAAGGCCTATTTCAAAGTGTTAGAAACTACTGGTGCCTCCGTATTCTTCACCGGTATTACGCTGGCAGTCGGTGTCGCCAGCTGGATCTGGT
>Ga0206123_10001457_pt1 | contig 22164 bp, 25 predicted proteins | sample Helgoland_Spring_2_FD_160086 | JGI IMG/M metagenome (GOLD analysis project Ga0206123, IMG submission 160086) | Pelagic subsurface seawater microbial communities from Kabeltonne, Helgoland, North Sea - Helgoland_Spring_Bloom_20160316_1 | ecosystem: Environmental > Aquatic > Marine > Epipelagic ...
TTAGTATAAGTATCTGTATATGTAGTTGTGAAGTCGCTAAAGTTCTTTTTGTATCTATATCCTCCTCCCATACATTAAATATAAGTATAATAAATTAAACTACCAAATATAGTTCTAAACATTGGTAATTAAGATTGTTGATAAGTTTATTTGGTAAATGAATATAAAAGTTGTATGTTTGCCGTATGTAATTTTTACGCCTATGGAAGGATTGTATCTAATTGCTACTTAGGTCAAGTGAATTATCGAAAGATGATTCTTACGCTACATCTAACCGAATAAATACCGAAGTCAATAAAGACGTAGGTATTTATGTATTAATAAATAATATTTTAATTCTTTCTAATCTTTTCAAGTGTCCTAGCTCCAAAATATCCTCCATATACTAACATTAATAGATTACCTAATAAAGATATCCATTCTGAGTCTATTTTAAAGGTGTCTAATGAACTATCTAGTATAACATAGATAAATAGTGTTATAGTTAAAAAAGCTAAGCTTAAAGGTCTTATATTCTTAGACAGCCAAGAATCACTAGACATATCAGAACTCCATCTTTTAGTTATCTCTTGCATTTCTATTACATCTTGTTCTAGTTCTTTAACTAACATTTCTTTCTCAACAGCATTTAATTCTTTGCTACCAGTAATAGCTTCAAGTATATTAGAAACTTTACCACCAGTTATAGCATCAAATATAGGAGATGCTTTTTTACCTGTTTTAACTAAACCTCTTAGTAAGTTACCAAAGAAAGTACCTTTACCATTATTCTTTAATTTTTTATCACTCATAACATTAAGTATATTATTAAGGCTATTAAAGCTAGCCTATTTATTAGCATTAGTGTTTTAGGGTATTTAACAACTTCTAATGGAAGTGTAGCTCCACTAAGTAACATAGCTGTATGGAATATAAACATTAGTAAGTCCATATTACACCACAAGCTTTATTTCTATCATCGTCAACGTGAATAAAAGTATCAGCAATACCAATACGATTAAAACCAACGTGCATAAGAGCATCTATTATAAGATACCTAGTCTTACTATCTCTAGCTCTAATATCTACTGCTAAACCTTTTATATGGCTTGAAGTAGGGTTCTTAATAGACTCTGGATGGTCTGGACTTCTGTAGGCAGAGTTTATAAAGAATGGAAATCCTGCAAACTCTCTAGCATCATCTAGTTTAGCTAAAAAGTCTTTATCCATCTTATACTCTATCTCTTTAAAATATTTGCTCATATTAACTTAGGTATTTTATATCTTTAAACTTACCATTAAGAGACTCAAACGTAGTTGACATATCTCTAGGTAGTAAATCTATTCCCATAGCCCACATCTCTAGTACTGCAAGCATTAAGGTAAAATTATCTTTATTGTAACTACTTCCAAATATAGAGTTTATTCTATGTTCAAAAGAAACTATTACATCGTATCTAAACTTTTCAAATAAATGTATAACGTAATCTACGTCTTGAGGACTAACTCCTTTTAAGTCCCACTCTATTCTTATAGCTTTAATGTATTCTCTATGCATATCTCCTTGTTCTAGAAGTATAAACTTCTTTAACTTATCTCTATCCATAGTATCTATATCCTTAGTTCTTACAATCTCTAACATTCTAGCAGAACACTTAATAGACTTATGTTTAGTGAAATCATAGCACATCCTAGTTTTTACTTTATCATACTCTCCGTGAGTATAAAACTTTAAATTAGCCACTTCATTTCTAACCCTATCAAGAGTAGAGAATACATCGTGGTTTTCTAATTCTATTATTAACCTCTTCTTTTCTTTCTTCTTAAAGATAGACTTAATAAATTGAGGTAGTATTATTTCTAGTATTTTTAGTAGTGCTAGTTTCATTGGTTAGTTGTATTAGAATACTAAGGTTAACAAACTTTTTTAATTGATACATTTGCTACAGAACCTACGAACGATGAATTAGCATTTACTGCAACTCTTGGTGATAATTCTGAGGATGTTGCAAATGCTTCATAAACTCCATCAGCAGCAAGACTATTAAACTCAAGAGCGCCTGTTCCTTGTAAAGTTACCGAAACTGCTCCAGCAGAATAATCCTTAATTTCAAAAGATAATTTTACTAACTCATTTTGAACACCAGTTACACGACCTGATTGTAATGATGATGTTGATGTTTGACTACCATCAATAGTTGCTTTATTATTAGCTTGGTCTATACTCCAACCAGTATCTAATATCCAATCACTATTAGTGGAAAAGTTACCATTTGGAACTAGCTCACTACCCAAATATGGATTATACTCACCTTGACTATCTACAATACCATCTAGAGTATTGTTTTCATAACAAACAACACCAGTTGAAGATATTTCTATTGAAATAGCGTCTGTATGTAAATTACTTCCTTCTATGTAACATTTATTCTGAGTGACTAGAGAAACTCCAGCAACAGAGTCTCCTAAAGAACACCCTAATATATACCTTTGACCAGTTCCAGTATCACCAATACATTGCCCACCAGTCTTTGTGTATGTACTATCTATACTTAATGCACTTGATAATCCGTGTAAAGTAGACCCTTGAGAGTTTGTTTGTCCTTTTTTGTAATTGGTGAAAAATGAACTTACCTCGTACACATTACTTGAAACACTATTTCTATCATCTATATTTAAAGCATCTCCAGTTAGTGATTCTACATTACAATTTTGAAAGATAGATTCATCTTGACCAAATACTTGATGTTCTCCGTATTTTAAATCACAATTTAAGAAATAAGATTTAGCACCTCCAGCTGAAGAACTATTCTGCATTTGAACACTACCAAAAAAGTCTATATCCTCAAAGTATTGAGAGACATCTAGTGTTGGCCCATAACATTGGTTATCTAAATATATTAAGCTAGAATCTGGAGTTCTATCATCAAAAGTTCTAATGTAAATTACTCCTCCAATCCAAACATAACTACCTTGAGTTGAGTCAACATTTGCAATACTTCCTGCATTTGTATAAACCATTGGTTGTCCATATAAATCTAAACTTGACTTATCAAAAACTTTAGATACAAAATCTGAAGCAGATGCAGAGTAATAGTTAGATGTTTGAGAAAAAGAACCAAATTGATTACTTACGTCTGATGTTATAATTGGTTTATCTCCCTCTCCATAAGCTATAACCTCTACAGGTCTTAATATTTGTCTAGTTCTTTGATTTTTATAAAAGTAACTACCTCTTTTTAAATATATTCTGTCAGCATCACCTTTTGAATTAGCTGCTGTAAATGTTTGTAATGGTGTAGATTCAGTTAACCCATCATTAGAATCACTACCAGACACAGAATCAACATAGTAAGTTGTATTCACTGTTATATTAGCTCTTGTTTTTATATCAAAATCTTCAGATACTCTATAAGAACTTCCGTTTGTCTCCATAGTAAAAGGTAAAGGTATATTCATTCCAAAAGGAATTACAACATCTTCAAAATTATTTGCGTAACTGTAGTAGACACCTCCCCAGCCATTCTCTACTGGACTACCCCACCAACTAACTGGATATATTTCGTTTGCCATCTTTATTTTGTGTTTGTTTATTAATCTTATTATAAAAAGCTTCTAGCTTAATTATATTCTTTACTTTTGTTTTATATTTTGCTTTCACACTCATTATAGTACGAAACTTGAAAAGCTATCTGCATCTTTATCAGGATACATATCTCCATTACTATTACTATTGTACTCAGGAAACTTCTGACTATTAAAGCAGATATAATCTAAGAATCTTTTAGTATAGAACTCAGCTCTATCTGTAATCTTACTTTGCATTCTATCTACATCTCTAAAGTCTACTGTATCTGACTCTTGTCCTCTATGCTTGTTTATACCTCCATTATCTATTTTAAACATAGCAAATGGCAAGTACTCTAACTGAGTGAACCATATTAGCATAGGCTTAATATAAACGTCTCTAAGAGCTTTATAATCACTATTAGCAGGTAAGTCTATATCTCCTGATAATATTAAGTCCTGTAGCCTATCATATAGTTTACCACCTAAATAGTTTTGTATATGCATATCTTGTGCTACCTCAATTTGATGAATTAGCTTATCTGCATCTGTATTACCATCTATAATAGATTTTGCTTTTAAGTCTGCTATACTTATGAATAATGCTTTCATAGTCCTAATATGTTTTTAATTTTACTTAATGTACTTCTGTATGCTCCGTTGTCTGCTCTGTCAATCATTCTCTCTCCCATCTCACTTGGATTGTTAGGCTCGCTTAAACCTTTCTCGTAAGCTGAATCAGGGTCTACTCTTTTATCTCCTTTTAGTTTAAATACTCTAAGTTCCCAAAAGTGATGGCAATTTTTACCTCCCTTGAATTTTAGCAAACTATAATTCTGACCATTATGTCCTAACTTACTATTCACTCCTCTAAAAGACATCATATTAATATCTTCTTTTCTGAACACTATATTCCTAGAAGTAAACGCTTCCATCTTCTTACAGAAATCTCTACTATTAGGAGACTTTCTTACAGGCATATAAGCATATCTAATTTTATAGATATCACTATCTTCTTTAGATGATTTATTGCTAGACTTGATTTCAGCCATTTTAACGTCACTTAAGTCTTCTTCATATCTTTCACTATGCACAACTTCCCAATCATCGCTTAGAACCTCTCCTAGACCCTCTAATTGCTCTAGCATATCATCTCCTTGTTCTTCGGAAAAGTCTTCGTTAGATTGTGAAGATAATTTCTCTCCAGTTTCTTCTTCTTTTCTAATCTTAGTAGATATGTTATCTAGTTCTGTAAACTCGATAGGTTGTAATGTTACAAAGTATAAGTCTTGTACGATACCATTAAATTCTAATATATCTTCTAAACAATATTTAATCTCATCTTGGAATGGTCTAATAATAACGTTATCCATTAATACAGATGCTGTTCTTAATTCTTCTGCATTATTACCAAACCCTGTGTTGTCCTTAATACCTAATAAGATAGGAGATACAATACCGTGACCTAACATAATCTTTTCTCTAGCTTCATCAGATAAGAATTGATATTGAGCGTGAGCATCAGGTAAGTGTATAGCTTCTATATTAGCTTGTGTTTCAGATGATTCGTTAAATGCAATGATTGTCTTACCACTATTAGAGCTACCTGCAAACTTATCATTAATCTTTCTTTCAATAGCACCTTGAGTTTCTTCATTAGGAATACCATTGTTAAAGTTAATAAATAAACTAGGAGCTAATCCATTTTGTATATTAGATATATGGTAGTTAGATACTTCACATTCTAAATCAGCATATTGTAAACAAGCTTGGTAATCAGGAGTAGAGTAATAGTAAAACCCACTTCTGTAAGGCTTAATTATATATATCTCTTCTCTTTGTGATTTACTTCCGTGTTTAAAACAAGGTATTCTTTTAGGCTTGTCACTAGGTTTAGCGTCAGACCATTTAGGATGATAGTAGTATGCTTGTATAATTCCTTTAGAGTTAGCTTTTTCAGCTCTTAAAGTCTCCATAGGGAAATGAGATACTTTTAATATCTTAGTTTTATTTCTATTATAGGTAAGCTTAATTGCAGCTTGTCCTAATTTCTTTCTGTCTATTACTACCTTCTTGATTTCTCTAGGTCTTAATAGCTTTTTCATTCTTACATAATGTTCTGGTAACAACTCAGAGTTAGTAGATTCTATACCTCTACCAAATACCATATCAGCAATACCATTATTACATCTAGCGTTAGTTGGACTAGAAGTGTCTAAGTCAATAAGTCTACCAAAGTAGTTATTATCGTCTCCCCAAGAAACCCAATCTCTATTGTGAACTTCTTTTACTTCTGGTGCTTCGTAAGATGATAAGTTAAGTACCCTTACGTTTTGTTGTTGTTTCTTATTCTCCATTATATAATGTATGTATTATCATTTATCTCTCCTGTAGGTTGCGTATATCTATCTTGAGATATTATATGCTTAACCGTATAGTCGTTTTGACTAGTACAGAATATTTTATCTCTATAAGCTAAGTTATCATCTGCTTCTATCTCCATAAAGTAAGTAGAGCCTTCAGATAGTATAGAACTAGAGAAGTCTAATGTTGTGAAATTACTATCACTACCCACTACTGCATCAGTTATTGTTTCAGACTTAGCATCTCCATCTCTTCTTAACCTAATAGATAATGTTATAACAGTAGATAAGTCTACTCTAGGCATTATAGATATTGATTGAGATGTTGTTATTGGTTGTAATATTATCATACTAAGATAACTATTTTTAATTATTTTGTTTTAAATAAAAAAAGCCTCACATAATGCAAGGCTTTAATTAGTATTTAAGGTATTCTTTATTATACTCCTTCAGTAACTGTAAAACCTACAGCAGAAATAGTATCTCCTAAGAAGTTAGCAGGTGCTTTCTCCATTCCTGAGAATGTTAAAGTATATCCACTCATATCTCCCATAGAAGCTCCAGATACGATAGTACCACCAGATACATCTAATCCGTGTTCTAAACCAGCAACAAATACGTTTCCGTTATTGTCTTCTACTAAAATAGTAGGACTTCCGAAAGCTAATAACTTAACTGTCTTATGGTCTTCTTTGGTTAATTTAGTTAATTGAAGCTCTAAAACTTGTTCAAAAGTAGTAGTTCCATTCTCACGAGAAGAAGTAATGTTCTCCGTATAAGTAGAAGCTCCTTTGATGTCAAACTTGTATGCAGAAGGTGTTCCTGCAACAGCATCAATAACATCTGTGTCTGTAGAGTCATAGGTAACAGCACCTAAGTCTCCTTTGTTAACGAAGTAAACAGCGTTTAATCCACCAACTGAATCTTTACAAGGCTCTAAACGACCTCTTGAAATATCACAACTCATTATTTATATATTTTTAAAAGTTAATAAAAAAGGGTAAGCAGATTAACTACCTACCCTTTTTAGTTTATATTATACTAATCTTAGTTAGCAGCGTTAACGATTCCGTAAGTTACGATATCTTCAACAATTCCATACTGAACACCAGCAGTAAATCTCATAATGATTCTTACGTTTTGAGAACCATCTAAGTCAGCCATATCTAAAATCTTAACTTCGTTTTGGTCTGACATCAAACCAGTTCCGAAATGTAAGTTATCTTTAGTAGTAGCAATCATAGTATCAGAAGCAAGTCCGTTAGCCATAAAGATTTTTACACCATCAAAGCTCTCGATATTGATATTCTGATTGTTTCCTTTATCTTGGAAACCAGCAGCTCCTTGACCTCCAGATTGGAAACCACCTAAAGCTCTCTTGTAAGCTCTAAATACGTTTTGAGCAACATAAATCATTAAGTCATCTCTTCCGTATAAAGCAGCAGGAATAGCATCTACAACTTTTCCTAATTCAGCTACAACGTTAGAAGCGTCTACAGTAGTACCAGCAACTTCGTTTGCAGCAGGTAAATCAGCATCAGCAGCTAATAAAGTAGAAAAACCATCATACTCTCCAGCAGTAGCGTTAGCTCCTCTCCATACATTGATTTCTTGTTTCTGTGCTACTTTAGCAGCAACGTGACCGATTAAATAGTCTTGGAAAGAAGAAGGTAAGTTATCGAAAGCAGAATATCCCATTGAGATAGCATCCCAGTCAGAACGGAAATCTTTCTTACATAATTCTAAGTTTACTTGAAATTCTTCTGGTTGAAGGATTCTTTCAGTAAGTGTTAATGTAGAAGTGTCAGCGAAATCACAAGTACCATCTTTTACGATACCGTCTAATTCTAATCTTTTTACAACTTCTTTAAATTTAACGTTTGGTCTAATAGTTAAACCTCCGTTAGCGATTGTGTTACCAGCTAATAAAGCTGCCGAGATGTATTTCCCAGCACTTTCTCCAGCATAGGTAGTAGTAATACTTGTACTTGTTGCCATAATTTTAGCGAATTTTAAATTTAATTTAATTAATTATTAATCATTGACCACACTCGTTCGGCAGCAGTCATTCCTTTGTTATTAAAATTTTTCTGTCTAGTCTCAGTTACACTCTCAGGAGAATGCACTACTTCTTCTTCTACTTCTTCAGAAAGCTCTACAGCCTCTTTTTCTTCAGCAGATAATTTAGCAGGAACATCAGCCTCAGCATAATCAGATTTGTCTTCCATCATTGCTTTAATCATAGATAACAATTCTTGCTTAACTTGAGATAGTTCTTCTTGAGTAGCAAAGTTCATTTGAACTGGTGCTTCCACTGCAGGTGCAGCTTCTTTCTTAGGCTCTTCTTTCTCTTCAGCTAATTCAACTGCTTCTTCAATTACCTCTTCTTTAGTCTCTTCTGTAGATAACTCTACCTCTTCAACTTTTTCTTCGATAACCTCTTCAGCAACCTCTTCTGTAGATAAGACAACCTCTTCTGTAGCCTCAACTTCCTTAGCAACTTCCTCTTTCGATAAGCCTACTAATTCTTTGATGCTTGTAAGAATTTCTTTACTGTTCATAATTGATTGTTTTTATATATTAATATAACTATTTTTATTCTAACTGTTTTATATTCAAACATATAACACTAATAACCAAAGGGTTAACTTAATAACCCTCTGGCTTGTAGTTTGTTATGTTAATCCGTTAATGTTCACAGTTTCTATATCATTAGATACCATACTGTTAAACTGCAACTCAGTGGTGTTTTGGTCTTCAGGTCCAGCTTGATTTCGAATACCGTTAGGGTAAGCGTCATAAGTACCATCTCCCATTAACCATACTTGAGTTGCACGATAACAACTTTCAGTACCAATAGCAAAGTTAGAAAAGTCTCCTGCTGAAGTAATAGGTCTAAATAGTTCACCAATTTTATAATCATCCATCCACTTTGTAGGGTCAGTAATCATTAAATCAATTTCAGTATCAGTAGGCATAGGTTGATTAATTCTCAATGTAGTTACTACCATAGAAGCTACTTTACCTTGAAAACTTCTATTAGAACCTCTACCACCTATAGTTAACTCTCCTGTAATAGCTTTATCCATATCAGCTCCAGTGCTTGTCCAAGCTGAAGAAGTTGATAAGTTAGAACCAATAGTCCAGTTATTACTTCCACTATTCATTAATCTAATATCAAACATTGCTGCTAATGCAGTTGCTGTAGCGTTTGAACCACTTTGTCTAGTTCCGTTATTAGCTATGTAAACTCCGTACCAATCATTGTGCCCAAGTGCTGTTGCTTGAATCGTACATTCGTTATACCCTTGTCCTTCACGTCCCCAACCGTAGTATAGTTTCTTGCTAGAGTCTAGTCTTAAATACATATTGTCATCATTTGTTCCAGCTCCTTCTCCACTATTCCAAATATGTTGGTTTGACGAAACATTGTCTATCTTGAATACTATAGCAGTAGCAAAAGGTCTAACACTACTACCATTAGCAGTATAACCTGAATTACTAGGTGCAGCAATGTTCGTAGCATAACCATTCATATGCAAAGGACTTACTGTATAGTAGTTAGCTGCTTGTTTTAAGTACTCACTACCACCACTAAAATCTAAAGCCTTAGTCCAAGATGTATCGTTAGTTTGAACTGGAGCTACATCTGTAGCTGTTATAGTTAGACTACCAGTTGAACTACCATAAGAGTTAGCTCTTGTTACTGTAACAGTATAAGTAGTATCTGCTCCAACATCAGTTAAAGTACCTTGAATAGTAGAATAGTTATCATATACTAATCCACTTCCACTAGGTGTAATAGATACGCTAGTAGACCAAGATGCACCTGCAGGAGTTACTTGTAAATTTACAGCAGTACCTTCCTCTTGAGTTATATCACTACCACTAAATTGAGTAGGTGTTAAATCAGAGTTAGTTAAGCTAGTTATCTCGGTAAACAAAACTGTCTGCCCGTCAAATACCATATTGTAGGGAGCGCTTACTCCTGCCATTTGTCCGTTATCAGGCATATACCAAGTAGTGTTTGTAGGGTCGTCAGCGTATGTATGTGTATGCGTTACGCCTTCAGATACTCCTGCTGTAGTCTCGTGATAGTACTTAGCCTCTTCTTCAGTAGCGAATAAAGGGTAGTTAAATACTCCATCAGGGCTCTCTATGTGTCTGAAATACATAGTAGGTGCTGCAGTTAATTGACCTTTTGATAAGGACTCGAATGTAGCTCCCACATCTCTACCTATATACATAAGTCTATAATCTCCATTCACAGCAGCAGAGGATAAGTGTTTGCTTACGATAAAGTTAACACCATCTGTAGAGCTCCACACTGTAAGTTTGCCTTGATTGTCAAAACCTATCCTAAAGTTAGTTGCTGCAAATCTGTTACCTTCAGTAGCAGGTAATCCCGACCAATTATGTTGATTTAAAGTTACAGCACCTAAGTTGTTAATAGGTTGACCGAAGTATACATAAGGGTTTATTAAGTCTGTAGAAGTGTCAGCGGCAATAGTTGCAATGGAATGTGTGTCCGCATCAACTAAAGAAACTGTATGGTTTGAACCTAAGTTCACTTCAAACTCGAAGTATTCTCCTAATGCACTTAGTCCTTCTTCAGTGATAAATCCATTATCTGAATTAGTACCTGAAGCTGTTGCAATCCCATCATTTAAAGTACCTAAGGCATCTCCTAATAGAGTTATATTTGTGTCTCCAATAGTAGTAGGTGTGTCATCTACTTTTAATAAGTGAACCTTTGGCAAGCTAAATACTCTAGCGCCTGTGTGATTAGTTTTAATACCTAGCCTGTATTCAGAACCTTGAGGTACAGGATATGAAGTTCTAGCGTGAGGCTCCCAAGTTACACCATCTCTTAAGGTATCTATAGATATAAACCCATTCTCATCAAGACCTACTCTTACTTTGATAGGGTCTCCGTTTAACCAATCAGTTTGCTCTTGAGTACCTGTGAAGTTGTACCATCCACTTCTGTAACTAGCAGAAGTATTAGCTCCGTAGTTAGTCCAAGAACCATTAGGCGTTGGGTGAAACCAATGTGAAAATTGATATCCACTATGTCCTGAGTTAGATATTCCAAAAGTAGTAGGGTCAGCATAAGTTGAATTACCGTTGTAATATCCTGCATCATAACTATCTTGAGTATGTACTAAACCAAAGCCAATAGTACCTTCTACTCTAATATCAAAAGTAAAGTACTCTCCTGCTTGGTCTATAGTCTCAGTAGACAATAAACCATTCTGAGAGTTAGTGCTAGTAGAACCATAAACATCATTCCCTACAGGGTCAAGTCCATATCCTATATAAGATACAGTAGTGTCTACACCACTTACATCAGCTATCATAGTTGAGTAAGGGTCTGATATCACAACAGATTCAAAAGCTCCTACAGTAAATAACTCATTTAAGTAGTTTATAACGTCATTTAAACCACCGCTAATATGATTACCTTCTCCATTACATACGTTTGTATGGTCTAGTTTTGTAAAGTGAATTATACTACCTAATTCAGATTGTATGGTTATTAGTCCATCTCCTGTATTTGTAGCTTTAATTGTGTTTACACCATAACTATATCCGTTATCTAACATTATAGAAGTACTTGTATCATCTAGTTTGAAACATACGGATACATCTGTTAGGTCAGTACCTCCACCACCTAGTCCAACTACATTGGCTTGTGATGTTATATAGTCTGCAGCTTCTTGAGCATCTGCAAAACTGTTACCATCTCTATCTACAAACTCTGTATATGGTATTTTATAGAACTCATACTCAGTGATTCCTGTTTCAGAAGTAATAACATCGTTTACTACATTTACTGCATTTGAGTCTTGAGAATCAACCTCTCCACTTAAACAAGCGTTCCAATATGTAGGGTTAGAACTTCCTTCAAAGTTTATACAGTTTCCCTGTTCGTTTCTTAATATCTTTATCATTTTATTATCTTATTACGGTTATTAATATTCCAATAGGTTCAATTATAATAGGGTTGTCTGATTTAATAGCAGGAAGAGTCAAAGCATTTACATCTTCATTACTTGTTATCCACGCTGAAATCTCTACCCTGTTTAAGTACGAGTTACCTACAGTACCACCACCATAAAATATAGGCTGTGCTGTTAATGGAAAGGTAAATGTAATATCGTCACTGTCATTCCTGTTAGAATACCACAAAGCAGGCTCTACAGTTGTATTGGCTATCTGAGGTATTACATTAAAGTCAAAACGCACTCTTAATTGGTCTCCATACACTAACTCGTTTAATTTAATTCTACCTGTACTACCTTCAAATCCTGTAGTTCCGTTAGAAGGGTAATTATCGTTAAATACATAATCGTAATCCATTAAAGATGTAACTCCACTAGGTAAGTTAGCTCCTTGAAATAAACCTATACCTGTATTTCCACTAGGTGTTGGTGTAGTCCAATAAGGATTATCGTTAGCTAAATGATTAGCTCTATTAAAACTAAACACTTTGTATAAATCTGCATCTACATCTTGTGCGGTGTAGCTTACAGATGAGTCTACAAATGCTGTAGTTCTTGAGTATCCTGCTTGACCACTAGAACCATCTGCACTAATCCATTCAGTTCCATTCCAAAACTTATTTACTTTTTCATCAGTGTCGTAAACAATAACACTTTCTTCTGGCTTTAAAGATGCTATCTCAGCAGACGTATGTTTGTCTGGTCTAACATTAAAGCTTGTGTTTCTAATCATAAAATTTATTTTTAATTATTAATAGTTCTTGTTGTGTCTATGTTTGTAACATTACCCTCTTGTGAGGTCTTTACAGAAGCAGTATGTGTTTCTACCCTTTCAGTATCTTGGTTAACAATATTAGATACGTGGTCGTCATTATGTATAGAGCCAATACCTTGTTTCCAATAGTATTGACACTTACAATTCTTACAGTCTTTTATGGTATATGTATTCTTTGATTTACAGTACTTTGCTCTCATTCTCTAGGTAGTCTTTTATTTCTTGTAATAATATTTTAGCTTCTTCTTCAGTCATATCCTCTACAACACTCATATCCTCTCTCTTATCACTAAAGATACCCTCAATACTTAAACCTAAATATTTACCATTCTTTACATCTTGCCATACAGCATCATTATCTATCTTCATAACTACTGCCCAATCTCCTTCTTTAGCATTTAAGTTATATAAAGCAGTTTTATCTTGTTTAGGGTCTTCTACTATCCAAGATTCAATTACAGATACACCAGAAGTAAATTCTTGATGCTCTAACGTTGTATTATTGTTTTTAAGACGTTTTAAGTATAGCTCAGACGCTTTTCTTACAGTTTCCTTAGAGAATGTTATATTATACTCGTAATCGCCTCTACGACGATATATGAGCTTATCTGGAACTAATGCTAATCCTACAATAATTCTTTTCTCTTTATCTACAGTTTTAAACTCAACTTTATGTTGGTCTTTACTAAGAGCTACAAAGTTCTCTTCTATAGCAGGAAACTCTACTAGAGAGATAGCGTTTATGCCCTCTTCTCCTAATTGTTCGTCTATAATTAATTCTATTGTATCCATAATATTTATTTAATAAGTTAACTATTTTTATTATTTCCGTTTTATTTTTAACCAAAGCTTGCAGAACTCGTAATTTCTTCGTCTAACTGCTGTTGATTTGTTATATCTCGACCAACAACGTATGCTTGTAATGGTTGGTCAAATCTACCTTGTAATGTATTAGCTAGTTGGTTTTCCCTAGAAGCTCCTGCTAAATTAAAGTTAAAACTTCTATCGTTACCACCAGAACCACCTCCACCTAAAGCACCAGCAGTTGATGTAGCTCCTGCACTAGATTGAAACTTTTGTCTAGCCAATGTAGCTACGTTTAATAACCCACTAGTTATTGTTGCAGTCATTGCTATACCTTTACTTAGAGGGTCTGGGAACATTGGGCTAGCTTGAACCTGCGCAGCAGCTAGGTAAGTAGATATTAATGCTTGAGAGATATTAGCAGCCTTTTGCATTTTAAATCTTTTCTTCTCTATCTTTTCTTGCTTCTTTCTTAACTCCTCATCATTTCTAGCTATCTCTAATTGTATGCTTTTTCTTTCTGATTTAGACAAGTTCTCGTTATTTAATCTTTCTCTAAGTTCATTGTTTAAAGCGTTAGTCTTGTTCTGCTCTATAGTCATTTCTCTTTCAAACTCAGAATCCATAAACCCAGATATAGCTTGACTTGTTTCCATCATACCTTCTATTCTAGCAGTTCTTCTATCTAGTTCAAATTGCTTTAATTGCTCTGGAGATAGTCCACCTCTCTCTCCGAAAGATAAATCAGCCTCAGCTTTCTGTATATTAGCATCTTCCGCTATACCTATTACTTTAGCATAGTATTTTCTCCAAGCCTTTACTAATTCAGAATTTGCATCGCTAGTTTCTAGCAATCTCTTCATATGGAAATCTCTCTGTATTATAAGTCTACTAGCTTTATCTTTAGTTGAAAGTAGTGCTATCTTTTCGTTTACGGATTGTATTTGTCTTACGTAAGATAAAGCATCTTTCCTTAATTGCTTTGTATCAAAAGCCTTAACTCTATCTCTTTTAGCTTTCTTTAATTTAGAGCCACCTGATTTTGATGGGTCTAGTGCTAATCCTTGACTTATTCTCTCTATTCTTTCTAGTATAGGGTCTGATTCTTTTTTTACACCTTTAGCTAAGTCTTTGAATTCAGCTATTAACTCAGCGTTAGTCTTTTTTCTTAATGTTAGACTCTTCTGACCCATAGAGTAAGATTTGTTGACTAACTTTTCCAACTCAATACCTTCTTCTTCTAAAAGTCCTTTAATTAACTTTAATTTCTCTTCTTGGTTTTCAGTAGCGTTAACTGCATCTATCCTCATTTGTTTAGATAGTAGCTCTGAATTTTCTTCAACCAGCTTATCCATTTCTATCCTAGCTGCTTGAGCTAGTGTGTATTGTTTTATTTTAAATCTAACTTCATCTAGGTTCTTTCCGTACTCTAGGTCAGCCTCAGTAAGCGTAGGAACTCCTTTTATTAACTCTTGAACAACTACAGCTCTTCTTTCTTCAGATATACTAACATCTTCTAATTCGTTTACGTATCCTCTCATAACTAAGCCATTAGCGTAAACTTTCTTAGTCAAGTCTCCAACACCTTTCTCAGCTTTCTTGTTAGCTCCAAAGAAGAAGTCTAACGCAGATACAGCAGCAGTTATAGCAAACACAATACCTAGAGGACCCATAAGCTGTTTTCTCATAAGTCCTATAGCGTTCCCTAACCCTCCAGCCTTTGAAGATGCAGTACCCATCTGAGAAACCAACTGAGTAATGTTATTCGCCATACCTCTAATACCATAAGGTGCATCGGATATAACCCTAGAAAGTTCCATTGTTGCAGAAGTAGCAGAACCTGTAGCATCTCCTAAGTTTTTCATATTTTTGGCTGCATCTGGAACACCCTTAGCTATATCTTTACGCATCTTTAAGAAAGCCTTGTCAGCTTGCTCAAAACTCTTAGTTAAACCATCTATGCTTATCTTACCAGACTTAGCATCTACTTCTACTCTATAAATAATATTGTTTACATCTTTAGCCATTATTTCAATAGTTTTTTACGTTTGTTATTCATTCTTAGCTCTGCAAAGGTTGTAGGTAATTCATACAACCCTTTTGCTATTTGTATATCCTTATCTGCTACTAGCCAGTCATCACTAGCTAGTAATTCTAATGCTTGTTTTATTATCATAATGTTCTTATTTGTACTGAGTTACTTATATCTGAATAGTTTGGTGTTGCGTCTTTTGCTCTAACATAAAATTCATAAACTGTATTACTTGATAATCCTAATAAATTAAGACTTGTTCCTGTTACAGTCTGATTTAACACTCCATCTACATATACCTCGTAACCTGTTACAGCTATATTGTCTGTACTAGCATTCCAAGATAAACCTGCTGATACATCTGTATAACCAGTAACAATTAAGTTAGATGGTGCTGTAGGAGCTTCTGTATCTGAAGAGCCTGTAGAGGCTACTAATACTGAAGTCAATGAGGACTCGTTACCTTGAGCATCATAAGATGATATCTGTATATCGTAAGACGTATTCTCATCTAATCCTTGAATAACATAAGAAGTCTGTCTAAGGAGTGTTTGATTCAATACTCCGTCTACATAAATCTTGTAACCCTTAACTATCTCTCCACTTGGGTTAGCTAACCAACCTATAATTATTTTATCAGTACTAATAGTAGGTATTTCATATAAGCCTACAGGTGTTGTTAAAGGGTCTCCAACAGGGTCTGCATCTTCACTAGAGAAGAATTTAAGTATTAACTCAAGGTCTGTAATACCTGTAGTTATATTAGTTCTTATGTTGTTAATTAAGAATTTCTCTCCATTCATCAACAATGTATCATTAATCTTATACTTTAATAAGAAAGATATACTAGCTTTCATTTTTAATTTAAACACTCTGGTCTTTTTGTCAAATACGCTTGATATATAATCACTATAGTACTTTCTGAATAACCCTCTAGCAATTAGTGTAAAGGTAAACTCATCAAACTCTCCGTTAAAGTTAATGCTCTTCGTTCCTTGCTCTACATACCAATCCGTACCAGTCCAATACTCTAAAGCATTTGAATTACTAGCTCTATTGTATTGAGTAATTAATGGTTTACCTAAGAATCCTATTTTAAACTTAGATGAGTCAACAGGCTGAACTACATTAAAGAACAATATAGGTTTAGTCATAACTTCGTTTTGGTCTTTATCTACCAACCACCCATTACCGAAGCTAGTCTTTTCTGTTATATTATCTTCATCATATAACCTCTCGTAATACATTTTCTCAAAAGGTAATTTAACTTTATAGTCTTTACCGTCAAATATTAAACTAGCATCTGTTCCGTTAGCTACAGACTCATACTCTAAGTTACCATAGTCTGTTTGAGATAACTCGTTATTGTTTATTATTCCAAAAGTCTTAGGTTCTGAGAAGTTAAAACTTATATTCTTAAACAAGTCCATTCTATTTACTTCCATTTCACTATTATCAACCATATTGGTTATATCTATAGTGTTTCCTGTATTGTAGAAGTCTATTAAAGGTTTTACTTGTATTTGACCATCACTACCAACTATAGCAGTAAGGTTGAATGCTTTAAATATACCTGTTAAGAAGTCTACTATCTTCATCTTTGGCATATTCTTTGTTATCTCTATGTTTTGAATTAATGATTGAGTTCCAGATACTCTAGGTAGGTAGTAACTTGATTCCGTTACAGGAACACCACCATCGTTTATAAAGTTTTGTACATCACAAATGTATTCATCGCTTCCTGCATCGGATACTTTAAACCTAACCTTCTTTAGCTCAACCTCTAAGTCAAAAGTTGCTAACTCGTTTTCTGTAGAGCTTACTCTAACGTTTATGTTATCCCACTCTCTTCTATTCTCTGAACATAATACTGCTGTCTTTTGAGTGTCTCCATTTAATCCTACAAACCTTTCTATAACAATGTTTCCATCTAGTATTTCTAAGTCATACACAGGATTAGTGCCACCACCACTTTTAGCTACATTAGTTACATCAACTATGACGTGATATTGAAAAACCCTAACTCTACTAGGGCGTACATCCTCCCAATAGGTTGTCATAGGTCTTCTGTCTGTTCCACTACTTAATAAGAAGTCAGAATTGGTATTGTTAGTACCTATTCTGTAGGTTGTTGAAGTGTATGCGTTAGTAGACGACTTAGGCGCTAAAACTCCCTTATTGTTATGTAGTAACATATATAAATCATCAAACTCAGCAGTGCCAAAGAAGTCATCAGAGAAGTCTATACTAGAATACTTATCTTCAATAGCAGATATGATATGTTTAACTTTTATAGCTGGTTTTAGGTTTAACCAGTTTATACCATAATTACCTAAACCCTCCTCATCGTATATATTAGCACTAAAACCTTGATTAAACTCTACAGGAGCTGTAGAACCATTAGAATCATAAAACCACTTCTCTGAAGCAGAAATAGATGGGTAAACTATATCTTTACCTGCACCTGTAATCATACCTGTACTAGAAAGCTCTAATCCTGTTCTAAAACCATTATTTACGTTGTCTATGTTATAAGTATGGTTGTATTTATCTAAAGAAGATAACTCAGATAGCTCAGACACACCTATTACATTCTGTATCTTAGTTAAAGCACCAAAGAATGTTATCCTATAAGAATGAGGTCTTGAACCTTTAAGTGTAGCCTTAGTTAATCTAGCATAACCTACTTTAAATAATACTCCGTTTAAGTATATCTCTGCTTTTTGCTTTATTCTAGCATCAAAGCCATTGGTTATATTAGAGTTATAATAATGCTTAAATATCCTATTGTTAGTTGGAGATGCAGGAACAGAAAATGTTTTAGAATAGTCTGTAAACACTTTAGAAATGTCTCTAACGTCTTGAAATGAAGAGTTAAGCTCTATTGACTCAAAATCAAAGAACTCTACTCTTTCAAATGTAGGCTCTCCTAATGGATTACCACTTGTATCTATATATAATTGAGGTTGTAAGTTCATTAAATTACGTCATCTATTATGTTATTACTAAATTCTACTTCTATTGTATAGTTTATAAGTTTGTCGTTAACTGATGTCTTTATTTTTAATGAAGAATCGCTAATTTTAACAGCTTTAAGGACATCATTATCTGAATCTAATAGTTGAACCTCTTCAGACAACATAAGTTGCTTAAAAGACTCGTTTAGCTCTTCTGAGACAAATCCAGAGTTTAAAGTAATTGATTCTGTTCCGTTTTTACCATACTCTTTAGATGACCTAACAAGACCAGCATCTCTATCTCTACCTCCAGAACTTCTTTGTTTAAACTGATTAGCTCTAAACTCTTCAGCCTCAACACTCATAGATGATACTGACTTTTTAAAGAACCATAAGTCTTCCATTACACCATATTTATTCTTAAATGTAATTCTGTATGGATTATACTTGCATTCTTCTATCTCTTTAACCTTGATAGTCTTAACTCCGTAGTCTGAAGATACTTGAATCTCGTCAACATTGATATTGCTATTACCTCCCCACCTAGATATTTTAGTTGAAAGGTTTGTGTAAGCAAGTGTATCTGTATAAACAGCACTGCCTTGATACATAAAATAAACATAGACATTACTAGTTGTAGCATACTCTTTAGGGTTTAATATAGGTATTCTAAGGTTGTAGCCATCTAACTTATATATAGTATCTGAGCTACCAGCATAGAAGCTATTGTTTTCTAGTTCAGTCACAAAGTCTTTATCTATTTTCTCTGAAGAATAAACATATCCATCTGTACAAAAGTAGTTACTAACTTGGTCTGCTTGTGCTACTCCATTTATCTCTCCACTAATAGTTACTGTAATATATCCGTTTTCATAGAACTTGAGATTATCTTCCCCAACAACACTTGTTATGTATTGATTCCATACACCTACAAAAGAATAGTTAGGTGTGTAAGCCGAGCTACATAGCTTAGATATGTCAATAAAGTACTTATCTCTAAAATTTAAAACATATTCCTCTAAAACCTCTACAGCACCACCATCTATTCTTCCTACTTCTACTAAAGCAGATGCGTTAGCGTCTAATGTACCTCTACTTATATGAAAAGGACTTCTTGTTAATATTAACCCCATTTTTATTTATTTATTTGTTCTAGTAAATCTTTTTTATAACCTTCAAGTATCATACTTGTTAACTTTTTCTCCATAGAGCTTTTAACCTGAGTTATAAAGCCACTACCTTTGTATCCAAAACGCTTAGATATACCTTTACGTCTTATACTTCTTGATAAAACATAACCTAATGACTTCCAAGTTCTATCTGTAACTTTCTGAAACCTACCTTTCTTGTCTCTAACTTGAGGTCTGATACCTTTTGCCTTTGCCCATTGTATAATGTTTAACTGCATCTTCTCAAACTCCTCTTTGCTTCCTTTACCTCCTGTAGATATACCTTCTGACAAAGCTCCTGCGTACTTTTCTGCTTTAACCTGTAGTTCATTAGCTACAACGCTATAATCAAAAGACTTATCTAGCCTTCCAGACGCTTTAAAACCATCTTCTGATGCAGCAACCCTAAGTTTGCTTTTTATTAGCTTACCAGCTTCGTTTAATGCTTCGTTTAAGTGTTTATTCTCCATTAACAGATGCTTATTCCGTTAGGTACTTCTATTTCTATATCTGTAGTCCATCCTGCTAATACATTTCCGTATTTCTCTTTAAATGGCTCTGCTACAGGTGTTGTTGTTACCTGAAACTTAGAGTTGAACAAGTCTCCACGCATTAACTTCATTATAAGTGAGTTAATTACCTGAAACTGAGTATTCATAACATCGTGTAGGTTATCATTACCATAAAACTCGTCAAAATCACTAGGAGATTGGTTGTAGTCAACTATATCAGCACATAACACCTTTATTCTGAATGTAATAGTTCTTTCTCCGTAAGATGCGCTATCGATTAGTAGATGCGACAATGGGAACATTGTCGTTTTATCTAAATCTAAGTCAGTTATGTCTCCGTAGGAGACCGTATTTACAGAAGGATTGCTTCTAAGCTCATCCCTTAATACATCTAATATGTCGTAAACGTGTTTCATTATCTTGTACTTTGTTTTATTAACTTATTCTCTAATTCGTTTTTCTCTTTAGCGTACTCTAGGTACATTAAGCATTGATGAATGGGGAGTGCTGTAACTTCGTCAATTCTTCTGACATCTCCTTGCGCAAGTTCAAGTATTGCTGGATAACCTTTCCATTTTCTTCCGAAACTACTTCTGAGTTGCTCTCCTTTTCCGTCTGATATTGACTGAGTATAGAGTCCATCGTATAATCCCCTAATTTTTTCACTAAACGATAAAAAAAAACCCTAGCACCTAAAGCTACATCTATTGGCATCTCTTTCATAAGGTCTGCGTAAAAGTCTGTACCTTGATACTCGTGTATTCTATACTTACCTCCTATTTGCCATATTAACGGTCTGTATAAGACTGCCATAGCTCTATGTAAGCTCTTGTTATCCCAAATATAATTCTCTAAATCTTCCCATTCTCCGTAAGACATCTTATCTAAGTTTGGTATTAGTCCAAACTCAACCTCTACTCCATCAGAACCTACCATTTTAAAGGTGTTTACTAATGGTGTTTGTGAATTTAAGGTGTCGTATAAGTGAGCTATAATAGTATCAAAGCTAGAAACAGGTATTTTAAGTAATGATTTTAAATCTACATCACAAAATATCTCTAACATCTTTTTATTTAGAAAATCATTAGATTCGTTGTCTTTATTCTTGTTGTAAACGTCAATGAACTTAACCCAGTCCTTTAATTTAATGCCTCTTAGTGACTTAGGTATATTTAAGTTAAAATTTTGATTCATATATTATTTTTGTATATAAAGATAACTATTTTTAAATTATATGTGTTAATTATTTGGTAGTCTCATTTATTTTTTGTATATTTGCATATGGAATTACTAGATTCAAACAATACAATAACATTTAAGAAGTTTAAGTGTCTGAGAACTAATCAGATATACGAGGTTGTTCAAACAGAGTGTACAGGTAGGTATATTAATAACGCTATCGATACACTTGTTCGTAGTGACGGACTAAGAAAGTCTTTTGCTAGAGCAGAACTAAGAACTAGGTTTTCTAATATAGAAGGCATACCAGAAAAAGATTATTTAACTAAAAAGAAGAAAAAAAGATGACACAAGCAGAAATTATTGAATTAGTAAGAGATATACACCCAGAAGTAGACCACGAAGGAGTGGATATAGTGTATGATAATGGTAATTATGACGTAGATGTAAGATTTACTTCTTGGGATTGCTTATTTACTGTAGAAATATACTCTAAATCAAGCGAAATACCATTAGAACTAACTTCTAGGACTATGACAGAGCTATTTGACTATACTGTAGATTTACATACAGAATATATGAGAGACTTAGTAAATTTAGAGGAAACTAGGGATTACTTAGATATTTATGAAAAATAATCAACAAAAAACTTGCGTATGTGAATAATTATTCGTATGTTTGCAAAGTATTAACAATTAAACTAAAAATTATGTACAGTAACTGTTGTGGTGCATCGCCAAGCCCTATAAGCGATGATTTATGTGGAGATTGCCTAGAATGGTGTGAATTTAATACAGAAGAAGAATGCGAGTAGAAGATTTA
>Ga0206123_10001460_pt1 | contig 22116 bp, 21 predicted proteins | sample Helgoland_Spring_2_FD_160086 | JGI IMG/M metagenome (GOLD analysis project Ga0206123, IMG submission 160086) | Pelagic subsurface seawater microbial communities from Kabeltonne, Helgoland, North Sea - Helgoland_Spring_Bloom_20160316_1 | ecosystem: Environmental > Aquatic > Marine > Epipelagic ...
TCAAGATAATCCTTGAGGGGTAAAACCTTGAAGAAAATAAACGATTCATTAGTAGCCATATATTTATTCCATTCTAAGGATTGTGTAAAATTCTTAAATTTAACGGCATCAAATGGCCTTATGCCGAATTTATCAAATGCCTTTGTTAATTTTTCTTCTTTAAAACTTAATCCAAGTTTATATTCAAAGGTTTCAGAAAATATTTCATCAATCGCTTCTGAAATTCCTAATAGGGCTTCTTTTTCATTTACATAAGCCCCAAAGAACAAATCTGTAATGGGAATTGGGTTGTTATTTGCAAAACCTAATGTAGCATAAGTTACTATTTGAGTATCTTTTTGGAAGGTTTCATAATCTTCCGACTCAAATTTTTTCATTTTTTTTTAAACTCTTCTGGGATGAATTCTGGCTTTAGCCAATCAAGAAGTTTATCACCTTTTACGATGGAATAAACATATTTTGCCTTCATGGAGTATCCTGTGTATTTTCTTTCATACACATCTGGCTTCAAAAACGCTAAAACTCTATGAACATTACTCGGATTTAACCCCCTTGTGGTTCGGTATTTTGAATTTGAATTGACTCTATCTGCCCAACCTGTTGCAGATAATTCACTACCATAATCATTCAAAGCCATAACTGCCTTCATAACATCAGACCTTCTAAATCCACCTCTTTTACCACCAAATAATTTAATTGTTTGATTCGCCATCTTTGCTACTTCACCATCAGCGTAAGTTTTACCTCTTGCAACAGGTTCGCCTGTAATCGGACACCGACCTTCGGCATCAAAAGATTCAGCATCATATTCTCTATGAACCAACTTGTTGAATAGGTGGTGTTCATCATCACCCCATCTCATCAAGCCCTCTCTTTGAAAATCATTGTGCAATTCAACAATCAATTCACCATCCTTTGTGTTGATATTTTTTCCGACAACTCTATGATTCTTTTCATCTTCCCGGTCGCCTGTTTCTATTTGTTGGTTGATTAAATCATATTCCCAAAACTCGGCATCACTTGGCTTCCATAATTCAGCATCTAACCTTTCAATCTTGAGTGGCTTCTTTGGTTTCTTTGCATTCTTTCGTGCCTTTTCTAAAGCCTTAGCCAAAGGTCTTTCGGGGTCGCCACCAAAAGATTCTGCATCTAAATACAAATGAAGTTGGTTGATTTTTTTAGGAGAAATAATCTTTTTAAATTCATCACCAAAACTATCAGTCATAATTCTTAATGGAACGCTATCAAGCATTTGCATATTATGTCTTAAAGCCTTAAAATCTCCTTTCACAAGAGCCTTCCCTGCCTTCTCAACATATTCCCAATCGGGTTCTCCAAAATCCTTTAAATTTTCTGATTCGTTAATAACCTTTCTTCCTAATGCCTTTCTCGCCTTTTCACTACCTGTAAAATATCCCTCCTTACCTATGAAATATTCAGCATCAAAATCTCTCACGCATTTGCATTTGTGTTCTTTCGCTTGTCCTTCGTATGTGATTCTCTCAAGACCACAAGTAAAGCACCTGTGTATTTCTGTTGAACCCGAAGGGCATGATGGTTTCATACAAGCATCATTGTGTTGGTCTTTATCCAATTCTCTATAACAATACGGGCAGTTGTCGGGCCATTTAGATAAGTCCATCTCCAACCCATTGTATTTTTTGGTTGATTCTTCATCTAATCTCCTTTCTCCCAATATCTCATAGTATTGAGGATATGGTTTCCCAACTATTCTTCCATCAACGGAATGATAGGCAACCACTTGACCTCCACCATCAACATCAACAATCATCTTTACTTGATGCTTTTTCATTCGGGTGTATAAATCAAAATCCTCCATAGCATCTTGAAGTGTTTCGTAGTATTCATTAGGGAAAAAAACTAATTCATCTCCCTCTATTTCCGCAACCATCATTCTGTATTCTTCCCTGTATGTGTCGGAGTAAATACTTTCAGCCTCAAAAGATTCTGCATTCATGTTTTCTTGAGTAATAAAATTGGTTTGGTCGCATTTGGAACAGTATGTATAATCGCCTTGAACCATTTCTGTTGAATTACAGTATTTGCAAACCATTAAACCATCGTCATTCTCATACATACCATCAGCATCAAAAGATTCTGCCGATTTCCTAAACATAAATCTCTCATACCAAGCATCAAAACTTTCACCTTCTTTCTTGGTTTTCTTATACATTGGAATCCAATGCGGATTAGCCAACATCAATCCACTAATTTTTGATGGTTTGTTTCCCTCATCTTCTTCCGCATAATATCGGTCTTGCATCTTCAAGCCCTTGATGTAATCTCTTCTTTCTTGTTCATCAGCATAAGCCCTTTCTTCAAACACATAACCGCCCTTAGTCATTCGCTCATTTATTTGCCTCAATTCATTTCTATTGAAAATTGCAGTAACATCTTGATTATGCCTTACAATGTTCCAATAAGCCCTAATTGCTTCGGAAGTAATTGGCTTAAAATCATCATTGTGTAAATGTTCATGTTTCAAAGAAGTAAGCGTTGGTAATTCTGGAGATTGGAATTGATTTTCAGAATATAGCCCCTCATTCATTCCCTTTCTCATTCTGGAAGTTGAAATCCGAGTAGTTAGAATGCCCATTTTGCCCGTCTTTTGAGGAATAGTAGTGTCTATCCTATCCTGTTCTTCGTCAAATTCCTTAGAAGTGATGTAAGTATTATACTCTTGCTCATCCGTTAAAGCAACCAATCCCCAATTATCAACAAATGGGAATTGACCATAGCCCATTTCAGACCAAATCTTTTTCTGCCTTCCAAGATTTCCACCATCATGGTCAGCACCCCTAACAATGTGAGTAACTCCTGTCATCTTATCATCAACAACAGATTGAAGATTCATAAGTGGAACACATAGATTTTCACCACCATACTCAACCATTCTAAACAAGATTTCACCTGCTCGGTTATCAAAATCCTTGTTAATATCTCCTTTAGGAATAGATGCAGTTAATTTTATTGCCGCTTCCCCTGCCGCATATTCACCCTGTAACATTGATGCAAATATGGATAAGTTGTTATCCACCCCACTAACCAACCCATCTCGTCTGGTATCACAAACTGCCTTTTCTTTTCGGATTGCATTAATAACTTCATTTTGATAAAGTGTAAATCTTTCAGAAGCAATAATAATATTTCTTTTTGGAATATCTGTATCTAATAACCACTCCATCTCATCAATAATTTGTTGAAACACATCGGGAATTCCATACTCACTCAAATCAGTTGATTTTGCAGGGTCAGTATCGTCAAATCTTAAAAGTAGTTTAGCACCCGGATACCTTTTCTCATATTCTCCCAATAAACAAACTCCCCTGCTATGTCCAATACTTAAAGGTCCATTAGGAGTAGGTGCAAACCGAACCACGACTCTATCCTTAGTATCTTCAATAATTCCTGTTTGAATATCAACATTCATCAAATCATCGGGAGTGTGAGGGAAGTTAATGGGGATTCCATAATCACCTAATTTCTTTTCAAGCATTTCAATCTTGTCTGGATTTAATGGAACATACTTATTATATATTTTTTCATAGATTCCGATAGGTGCATCTAAGAATCCATTAAGAATAACTTGTCTTTTGCCGTAAATCTCATCAGACCGTTGCTCAAGAATTGGAATCAAAATTCGCTTCCAAATAAACGCCTTATCATTTTCAATTCCTTCTTTAAATGCCCGATATACTTTAGCATGAACAATCATTTCAATATAATCTTTAATTTCAGAAGGAAGATACAAAGAGTTAAGCCTTTTCATATCAAGTTGTTTTTTTAATTCTTCTAAGGTTTGCTTAGATTGGATAGGATTATCAATTGCAGATTGAGCAATATCTTTCATCTGCCCCTTCATCATTCCAATAGCAGATTTATCAAAACCGGGAATTCTTGAAAACTTTCCTAACAAGGACATTTCAACAAAGCCTTTTGTCAAGGCTTCACTTAGAACCAGATAGGTAGCATAATCAATGCTTTCATCTCTATTCATTGAAGAATCAACCATAATTTTAATTTACGGGTCTTGATATATAAAACTTAATGCTGAATCACTTCTTAGATTTCTTCTTAGCCGGAGTTTTCTTAGCAGAAGTTTTCTTAGCAGAAGTTTTCTTAGCAGAAGTTTTCTTAGCAGTTGTCTTTGAATCAGACTTTGCATTCTTAGCCTTCAATGCTTGCCAAGCCTTACCCATAGCCTTTCCTCTTGCAGAAATAAACTGTGTGGGTTTTTCACTATCTTTCTTTGCTCTAAATTTGAATGTCTTTACAAATTCTTTGTATGTTTTAGCCATAATAATCATTCCCTGTTTTTACTACTTAATGGTTCTCTCAATTCACTATTGATAATAATGAGCGTAAATTAATCTATAACCAAACAACATAGCACCCATACCACCCACATAAAGCGGTATTTTTACAATGTTGCCGTAATTAGAAAACCATGAAAGTGAAAATAATCCGAATCCAATACAGAAAATTGTCCCACTAATAACTAATTCAGCCCGAACAAATCCTTCAAGAGCATCATCCATTGAGTCTGCAATACTTTTAGGCATCTCAATAACTCCCTATAACATCGGCTTCCATTAAATAAAGTCCTGCAACGGTTGAACCACAAAATGCAGTTGCAGGTCCTAACAACATTCCAACGGTTGAAGATTGTCCTTTTCTAATATATTGTAGTGAGTGGAGAGTTTCTGCAACTCCAATTGCCATCATTCCAAGTGCTACCGTGTAGCCAACTTTATGAATTAATTTATCTTCGGTAGCGTAATATCTCTTAGGATATTTCGTAATACTGTCTATTGCATTTTGCATTAAATCTTCAATCATTTTAATCACCTCTTCCTTTTAGTTGTCTTTCGCTTAGTTGTCTTTTTCTTAGTAGGACTCTTTCGCTTAGTGGTCTTTTTCTTAGCGGGAGTTTTTCGCTTAATTGTCTTTTTCGTAGCCTTTGGTTTGAATGCTGATGCAGGTGCGCCTAATTTTTTAGCAAGTCTTACCAATGCACTTTTCCTACCACTTGGACTACTCCACCATTGAAATCCATTGTTCGCATCATATTGAACAATTGCTTTTGCAAGAATTAAACCTGCTTTCTTAGATGATGACTTAGGAATTCCCTTTTTAAGTATCATTTCAAGAGCCTGTTTTTCCTTTTTATATCTATTCAAAGCCTTGGTTCTGCTTCTTTTTTGTGCCTTAGACCGAGGATTTTCTGCTTCCAATTTATCTATCTCTTCTCCTACAAATTTAATAGATTCTTTTAACCATTTTTTATTCATACCTCTATCAAAGAATACATAGTAATAATTTAATTGGTCGTCATTTTGCCAAGGTCTTGTTTTTCCACCTTGTAATTTCGCAAGAGTAGGTATCTTATCATTCCACCATTGAGTGTATGTTTTTTTAGAAGAAATTAATGTCGTGATTTTATCACCCCACATATCTAATCCACCATCAGATTGACTTGGCAAATAACCCCACGAACCCATTTAAATCACGCCTTGACCCATCTCTTAACTCGCTTGTTTCCTCTCTTGTAGGATTTACAAACATACATCTTTCCATCTCCACCCCTCATGGTTTTTCCAACATTCACCGATGTTGCAGATGTTGAAGGAGATTTTCTCTTCCCTCTATAAATCGTCTTTTTCTTTGTTGCCGCCTTTTTCTTAGTTGCCGTTTTCTTTCTCGCCACTTTCTTCACCGCCTTTTTCTTCGCAGGACTCTTTCTTTTCTTAGTTGTTTTTTTAACCTTAGAAACAGTAGCCCACCTTTCCATATCTATTCCACCCTTCCATGAAATTTTTTCACCAAAACTATATTTGGGATTTATAGGGTCATTAGCAATAGTCCCAACACCTTTCTCAATATCTCCAGAAATCAATTTAACCCAAACTGATTCATTTTGATATTTTTTACCCCCTCTTAGCAATACCTTAGTATATTTCTTTTTTCTCTTAGCCATTTAAATCACCGTTTCCTTTTAGTTGTCTTTCGCTTAGTTGTCTTTTTCTTAGCGGGAGTTTTTCGCTTAGTTTTCCTTTTCTTAGCGGGTGCTTTTCGCTTAGTAGTCTTTTTCTTAGCGGGTGCTTTTCGCTTTGTAGTCTTTTTCTTAGGCTTAGATTTTTTAGTTTCCTTATCTGCTAACCACTTTTCGTAAGCCTTTTGATAGGACTTATCTTTAATTTTTTTACCCTTTGCAAATTTAGAAAAGTTTGAAAAACACTCTTCCATTTGAGCATCATTATACATGAGGCTTTGGCAGTATTGAAGAGGATATAAATAATTTTCATATAAATATATTTTTTTCGCTCGGTGTTGTTTGTTAGTCCATTCTTCTAAATCATCCCATTCAGTTGTATCATCTTCGGGCTTTTCCCAAACCTTTAGGGCTTGGTTAAATTTAGATTTACCTCCATCAACAATAATAGAAGTAATCATATCCCACCAACTATCACCTGCATAACCTCCTATTTTGTTAGCATATTTTCTGATTACATCATTTAAATCATATGATTCTGCCTTAGTATATGCAGTTAGCATTAAAGTTTGCACTTTCCAACCCTTTGTCCTTATACCTCCAAACTTTTTAATGTTCGCTTTGTATTTCCTAATCATAGCCCAATCTCTATCAGAAACACTTTTTCGTTTAGAGGCAGGTTTCTTTCTTGCCATTCAAATCACCGTTTTCTTTTAGTTGTCTTTCGCTTAGTTGTCTTTTTCTTAGCAGGACTCTTTCTTTTCTTAGTTGCCTTTTTCTTAGCAGGACTCTTTCTTTTCCCCTTAGAAGCATTCTTAATTTCTTCTTTAAATTTATTGAAGGTTTTAGTAAATTTATCCCAACCCTTAACAGTAAAGTGAATTACAATGGGAACATTTTTAGAAACAGTAAATCCTCTTGCAGTTTCATTTTCCCATTCTGGAATAATATATGTAAGGGTTCTTTTTTTATCATCTAATTTATACTTACCTCTAAGAAAATTAGTATCATACCATCTATTGGATTTCTTTAATGATTTAGAATCAAATGAATGATAAATATACAGGGTTGGTTTTTTAGCCATTTTTCCTTTTTTCATTAAAGTCATACTAAAATTATTTTGAGGATATGCCTTTCTCTTAAAAACTGATTTTTTAATACCCTTTTTAATTGTAATTTCTCCTTTAGCCATTTCACTCACCCGCCTCATTATTTGAATCCGATTGAGAAACATCATTAGGAAGAGTTGGTTTAGATTTCAAAGCCGAAACAGTTTTCGTAATTCCACTTAAAACTACCAAACCTAATGCTACCTTTCCAACCCCTTCATATCCATTATTTCCAGATTTAACTTCTTTTCTAATCCTTGAAGCAGTTAAGAAAGCCCCAAGACCAACCAAAAGAACAATTCCACCAAATACCTTACCTGCGGGTTCGTTAAAAAATGCAAGACCTAAGCCTCCACCAACAACCAATACTACACCCAATGCAGTTAATCCATAAGATTGAAGATTAAGATAAGCAGAACCGACCCCCATAATTATACCCCCTCTTGTGATGCATTAACAAATCTTGCACTAATGGCAATAAATACTAAGCCTATTGAAATTTTTAGGAGTGAATAATGGGGCTTGAACCTATTTGGTATATATGAATTTGAGTAGTCCATAATTATTTAATTTCACTTCCGATATATAATGCTTTACCATTTATCGTATCTGAAAGATTTAATCCACCTTGTCCGTTTCCAGAACAAAACAGACACAAAAGACATAAAAAATAACAATAAAGATAATAGCCCTATCAATTCTAAATTATCCACATTATGCTAAAATCTTTTTAGATATTTAAAGAATAGTAAATTATCAAGGATACCTTAAAATCCATCACTACCTCTCTTATCGTAAGGTGGTGGACAATATCGGACTTGAACCGATGGTCGCCCGGTTATGAGCCGGGTGCATTAACCTACTATGCTAATTGTCCTTGTGGTGTCGGGGGCAGGATTTGAACCTGCGAATCATTATGAACAGGAATTTAAGCCCTGCGCCTTTAACCACTCGGCCACCCCGACCTGTTTCTTTGTCATTTTTTTTTATATTTTTAAAATTACAGGCGGGCGTAGGAGGAATTGAACCCCCATCTCCGGCTTAGAAGGCCAGAATGCTATCCGTTACACCATACACCCTTTTGCCTGTAAATTAAAGTAATCATCAATACTATATTAACTTTACTTAATTATGCTTTGAAATAATTATTTAATAGGTGCTAAAATGGCGAGCGATAAGGGATTTGAACCCCTGTTATCGGCTTAGGAGGCCAATGTGCTATCCAAACTACACTAATCGCTCATGAATAATTGGCGAGCCAGATGGGATTTGAACCCACACGCTTCGGATTCGCAATTCCAAAGTCCTATCCACCGGCTGACTCATGTTTAACCAATTACTTATGATATATAAACCCTGTCATCACTTGTATTGAGCAGGGATATTAGTTACAATATATCGCATATATCGCTGACCTGTTGCATCAGTCCTTCGCTCATGCTCAAATACATAACCCATATCCTTCAAATCCATAATTCGTCGTGGAAGCGACCTAATCTTATAGACCGTGTGTGCTTCCATTACGCTTAGTGTTTCATTATCTTTAAAGTGTTCAATTAACATTTCCTTTTGTGTTGGCATTCTTTCTCACCTAAACCGACATAAGATGCTTTACCTTTATAATCTTTTATCCTAATTAGCAATCTCATTAATGAAACCTTCACTTTGCATCTTGACCCAAAACGGCCTTGACGACTCAAAGGTTTCAATGACAATGTGGGCATTTGGAAAGGCAGACCTAATTCTTCTAATCATTTTTCTGCCGAATCCACTACCCCTCATGGGCGACCTAACTATGAAGTTATCCACATACATTATTTTAGTCGCATTATCTTGAAATGTGCATCTTGCGACAGAATATCCATCCCAATATACAAAAACATTAGATTTTTTCTCATCTCGGAGGATGCAACCTTCATAGCCCATAATAGGAGTCATGGTATTATCACATTAACCATAGTATATAATCATTACGACTATATCTGATATATTTTAAATTAGCCTAATATAGAAGTCGCTTGTTGTAATGCAGATAAATTTGAAATACCTTCAAAGACACCTACGGTATTCATACCCATCCAAATGATATTGACTAATACCGGAGCCATTGCTTCATGATAAAACGCAGTAAGTAGCAACCCGCTTGAGCCTATTAAACTAATTATATGATATGAAGTGGAAGTATTGACAAGCCAACCTCTTGAAACTGCGGTTACTGCCGCTAATTGTAGTGCGCCCCCTGCATAACCTACTGCATCCATAGCCTTTCGGCCATAATTATCATCTAAATAGGTTCTAATTTTATTTGATTTCTTATTACCTAAATAAGAAAGTCCCGTAAAGCCTAACAACACTCCTAATACTACTTTTCCCATATTTATTCCTCTTCTTCAATTATTATAATTTGTTCATCTTCTTGCAATTTCCCGCTTGCTCTTTGAATATCATTTTCAGTCTTGTGTTTTCTTCTAATAGATTCAATATATTCTTCTTCTTCTGCATTCCACCTGTCAAAGAATCTTGAAATAGCCATATAAGCAGGACCAGAAAGAATACCCAATACTGCTATATACGCTTCAATATCTTCTCTTACTTGGTCATTGACAAATGCAGTAGTGATTAATTGATAGGATAAAATCATAAAAACGAATATCAAAGGTAAAGATACTAAGGCAACCATTACATTATTAAAGGTTATTCGTATATCCCAATCAATTTTACTCATATTAGCCCCCCTATTCATCAATTTTTCTATTTAACCATGTTTCTTCAAGGTATTGAGTTTGACCATCAGCATCTTCCCAAATAGCATACCAATAGAAATCGTAATGTGTTGTGTTATTTACTGTAAAATTATCCAATACTAAGAATCTTGGGTCATCAGAATATCCTTGAATATAATATGTTTGTGTTGTCCATTCAATTAGACCTGTCGCATTTGGACCATTATTTGTTTCATTAACATGATATACTAAGAATTGAACAGATACATTGTAGCCTTCAAGGTCATTAGTATATTCACCACAATCAAGGTCAAAACCTACGGTTGCCGTAGTGGAATTAGTGGTTAGTTGAATAATAAAAAGGTTAATTTCACAAGTTTCTGGCTCTTGTTCTCCAACATCTATGCCCCACATCATAATAGATTCAACAACTGAATCATTATTCATATCATAAGCAGTAACTATTGGTGTCCAAGAATCACCGATAGCAACCCCATCAAAAATATGAGTAAAATCTTCTGCTACTGATGAATCATTCATCTCCCATGAGTGGGAATAATTAACCGATTGCCCGGGTTGTTTTAAGAATAAATCTATTTCAACACCATCATCACAATAATTATTAGGGACAACTCTAAATGCAACTAAAATAGCATCTTGTTCAGCATCTTCACTTACATGACCTCTATAATGGTTAATAATTTCAACCTCACAAGGCTCATCTGGAGGATATTCACAAGTCCCATCATCATCAGTAGCCATAGAGTCATAATTTGTTGCTTCCAAATCTGTGCAACCATATATTGCATCATCAATTTCATCAATTTCAACTTGATTACTCATTTCACAACAATCTTCATAATCATTTCCATTAGTATTGATAGTCCTAAATCTAAATTCAACTTTCCAATTGCCATCTTCTAAGTCCTTTAAGCCCTCATAGTTTTCAATCTTGATATTTGTTGTTCCAAATTCTGATACTCTAAATGTTTCAATTTCTGAATAGTCAATTGTTTCAATAAAACCATCATTTAAATAGGTTGAAATCATAATTTCAATATCCACTCCACAATCACTTTTATCTTCAAAATCAACCTCAACAGTTAAATCATCACCATTTGTAATTAACACTAAATTATTATAATTTGGAGATGCGACACAAGATTCTTCAAAATAATAATTCATTGGAGAGTCCCAATTCCAATTTGAACCATCATAAGTATCAAATCTAAATTGAATCGTATAGTCGCCCTCTTCTAAATCTTGAAATGTATGATAAATGTCGTATGATTCTCTAAAATTAATTCCAAAAAATTCATCTTCATCATAATGTTGTCCGTCTTTAAACAAGTGAACCCTAAAATTGCCTTCCATTTCGTGAGGGCATTGGAAACTTGTAAAACTACCTTCTATAAAAAGAGTATTTGATTGTCCATCATCTATATATGATGAATCAGACCAAGACCAATCACAATGTTGAGGGGGTCCTCCACCGCCACCATTATTATCACCCCAATAACAAGAACCATCATCCCATGTAGCCATAGGGTCATAATTATCTGCATCGGAAGCGGTGCAACCTCCATAATCCACATAATAATCATCATCATAATCATTATCGTCATCTGAACCAAACCAATCTGTTAGTCCAAACATTTCCATACTACCACCTGTCAATAACAAAAAGACAGGAACGAAAATTAAAGCAATCTTTTTAATGTTTTCAGCCTTCCTATGGACTGATGCTATTGCTCTATCAACAATATCCCCTTCAAGTGTAGTTTCCACCTTTATATCAGTTTTATTATCTCCACCATTTAATACCTTATTTTCAGATACCTCTTGATTAATACTTTGAACAGTAGTAATTAATTCAGCCGCCTCTTTTAATTGAGTAACTAAATCTTTTTCGGGGGCTTTATGAGAATTATTTACAATACCATCATCTAATAAATCTGCAAGAACATCTGCTTCTTCTCGCCCCGTTGCTTCTGCAACTATTTTAGCCTGTTCAGCCAAATCGGATATATCCTCGGTCTTATTGTCATTAGACATATATGTTAAATTACTCTTTAGATATTTAAAGATTAACTCTAATTTAAGAATTACTCTTCTTCACCATCAACAGCGTCAATAATATCTTCAACCGCATCTGCAATATCTTCATCAATGACTCCTGCATCTTCAAGAGCATCAACCAAATCTTCTGCTCTTTTCAAAACTTGACCATAAGAAGAGGCGGCACAAAGGAATGCTAATGCACTTGCAATAGGAGCATAAGCACTAACTTGTTCAACTTGACTCATAGAGGCTGATGCGGCGGTTAATGCGGTAACTGCGTGTAATCGGTATTGATTCAATTGGGCTTTACTTAAATCCATAGTATTAATTATTGTGTTTTATTACTTAAAGGTTCTCACAACTATCTCTTTTAATAATTAATGGCTGGTTTAATACCAGATTACTATTATTCAAAACTTCTTTTTCTTTAAGTTTTTGATTCTTCTATTTCTTTCAGCAGTTTTAATAATCCCTTGCTCAAATAAATATTTAGCCAAACTATCAGTCATCATCCCCATAGGCATTTTAGATACTGATAATGTATTATAATATCTTGCAACTTTATTCCAATCTTGACCATATAATTGCACAAGGCTATATATGGAATCCACAACAGGTGCAATTATAGTTAATTTACCTTCCTCATCAAAAACTATATCTTCATAATAAAACCAATTACTCTTTTTATAATAAGCAGGTATCACACCTAATAAGTTTTTAGTTTCCCAAAACAAATTATTTCTTAAAAACGATTGTATTTTTTCTATGGAAACAATATCGTCTGCCTTTCCGGTATCTCCATATATATCAGCCATAGGGAATTGAGTTTTGAATTTTTTGTAATATTCAGAATTAATTTCTGAAAATAACATTCCGTCTAAATCTAATTCATCAAGATAATCAAATGTTGCCCCATACCACCTACCTATCATAAAGTGGGCATTTTTTTGAAGAGGGTCAGTTGCTCCTTTCTCTATCATATATCTAATATAATCTATTTTCATCATGGCTCCAGATGGCGAATCTCCAAACAAAATGTAATCTATAATAAAATCTCTATTTCGTTTATTCTTCATAAGGTTCTGCAATTTGTTTGTTAAAACCATTCTTTGTATTGATTTAAAATCATACTCAAATAATATTTTCCTACATTTACTCATTAATTCCTTTTCATCATCTTCCATTTTACTAATTAAATTATCGTAGGCTGAATCCATAAATACTCTATATTCTCTTTTGTTACCTACATTAATAGTTAAATCATCTTTTTCAAAAAGGACATTCATCCTTTTTCTAATATCCATAATTACATTATTATGTTTGAATTGATATTTGTTTAAAATAAACCAATCTATATCTCTATAACTTTTAATGTTATCCATAGATGATACATCTTGCAACCTTAGATTTCCTGTTTTATCTATTCTAATGTTTTCGGAGTAAAAATTCCAATAGAAATCTTTATCCTTGAACACATCAAAATATAAATCTCTTGCACTCATTAATGAACCCATATCTTTTTGAGTTAGTGAATCTTCAAATGTTTGATGATAATAATTCATAGTTTCAAAATATTCCTTTTGTAAATCAAATAATTTCTTTTGTTCAAATTGATTTAACTTAGATAGTATCATACTTCGGTAATCTTGAACACCTTTACTATTATAAATAAATGGAGAATCTTCTAAAATTATTTCATCAAATACTCTTGGATATTTAGTAGTAATATCATCAGCAATTTTAGATACAGATTTAGTATCATTGTTAATTGTTAATAATTTTTCAACATCATTTTGCATCTGTTCATAATATTTGTTTCCCGAATCAGAAGCAATTTCACCCTTAATGGTTTCTTTAAAATCATCATAAGCCCTAACTAATTTATAATTGTCAGTTGCTACTACTTTGCTTATATCGCCTTTTATGACAGGGGCTACATGGTAGTGAATTAGGTGTTCCATAGTAAATTCAGAATCCTTTTTATTTACAAATTCTCCAGAACCCAATCCTGCAATGTCTAATATATTATTAGCATTTTTCATTTTCTTAGATATATCCAATAATATGGTTTTCCAAGAAATAAAATCTTTTGATAGTATCGCCTTAGTAATTGCATTCCTAATTAGCGGCTTAGACCTCCGACCTCCAATCCCATAACAAACTTCCAGATGTTTAGTTGCCTTTTCCATATTGTCAAAATAGTAATTATATTTTTCAGAAAATGATTTTTCATATAATGCAACTCTTTTTCGGACAGTCGTAGGCTTTAAACCATTTAATAATGAGATGCAAATAAAGTTTGGAATAAAATTAGTGTTAATTAATTGATACATTTTGTCTTTAGATTTAGTATATGTCATAGAATTAACTATTGCATCAATTTCCTTTCTTGTATTTAATACCGAAGTCCAACTCGCTTCTTTACCCTCCATCAATGTTTTAATTGCAGAATATAGTTTAATATTATTGATTATTGTGGTTTCTTTTAACCTAAATGGCCGATTGTAACTTGTCAAAGCCGCAATTTCTGGTTTAACTCCATGCTTCTTGACCATTTTTTTGATACTCCTACTTTTTTCATTATAAGATATATGTTTTGAAAGCAAATATCTAAACAAAGTCATAATTCCATTTTTATTAGTTTTACTTAATTCTCTAAAATTATTACACAATGCATTATATTTTTTAGCAACATTTTGATTCATATTGCCAGAATGGTGAGTTAGTAAATCATTAATTATTCCATAATCATATAATGTAATGAATCCATCTTTTAAACTTAATATATTTTTAAATGCGGCATTTTTAACATTAGGACTCATTTCAACTTTGCCTTCAAATGTAACTTCTTGTAGGGCTTTCTTAGTATTCAAATTAAGAGTATAACCTCTATTCATTTCAAACTCAATAGCCCTTAACATCATCCGAGGCTCTTCTTCAAATCGCCTAACAGGATTGCCTACTGTTTTTAAAATATTAGAATGAATATCCCACGACCCTTGAAAATAATCATAGATATATCCTCTTTCATCCATTATTAATGAATTGACAGTAAAATCTTTATTATTAATTTCATCTATAATCCTATTATATATTTCATACATAGGAATAGTCTTAGAATCTTTAACTATGGGAGGTAAATATTTAGAATAAGTGGATATTTCAAATTTCCATCTTTTACCCTCAAGAGTTTTAGTAGCAGTTACTAATGGCCTATACCCCTCAACTATATATTTATTATTCTTTTTCAAACCCTCTTCCAATTCCTTGATTTTATCAAATTCAGATACAACAGATACCCCTCCATCAACTTTCTTATATTTTTTAAAGCCATTATTGATATTCTCAAATCCTAAATCACTTAGTATTTGTTCAACATCAGATGGTAACATAGGAGTAATGAAATCAAAATCATTCACCTTCTTGTATTTTACCATATCCCTTACTGCACCACCCACTAAAAACAAATCTGTAAATTTGTCTGAAAAAGATTTAAAGATACTTATAACTTCTTTATAAACTGTTGATTCGGAGGGTGTGATTTTTTTAATCTCTCTTTCTAACGAACCTTGAAACTTTTTTTTAGGTTGAGGTGTTTTCTTATTTTCTGATTCAAATATCATAGTATCACCACCTATATTTTTAATAATGATGGTTTGTTATTTAATGTTTTACCATCCATCTCATTTTTAAATCTATATTATAGCCATCTGTATTACACAATAAATAATTCATAGCGTCTGTTATTTCATTTTCAAAAACTTGGGTGGATTCACAAGAAATATATTCTTGAACACAAATATTATATTCCACATAATAAGTTTTACTATCTATATCAAAATCATAATTATCTAATTCAATATCTTCCAAATTAATATGCTCTATTAAGGATTCAAAAATAATATCTTCAACCTTTACAATATCTAACATATAAAAAGGTGATAGAAACGACTATCTAAAGATTTTCCCATTTAACTTAAGAGGGAGATTTAATTCAAGATTACATTTAATGATATAATTTATTTGCTCAAATAAATCAAAAACACAAGAATCGTTTAGCCATTGTTTAGGGTTTAGACTGATGCAAAGTTTTTCACAACCCTCTTCTAATATTACATTTCCTTTAAAAAATATTTGGTCTAAAACTACTTCTATATCTTCTAAAGCATTATATACATTATTTGAAAACTCAATGTTTCGGGATAGGACTCTTTTAGCCCCATTAGTAATTTTAAGATTCATTTTATGGACTCTTCCGTTCAACTATTTAATTTTTTTCCATACCTTATGCGTATTTTCTTAATGGAAATACTACATCATAAAATCCTTCATACCACCCAAACTTAACATCTGGAACAGAATACGCTTGAATAGCATATCCCATGTGTTCCATAAAATCACTCCAAAAATCTTTCATTAAATCATTTAAGTCTGCATAATTTTCAGCAGATTCAATGACTGTTCTGTATTTCTCCAAGGCGTAATTTGCCGCTTCATATCCCCAACTCTTTCCAAGAGAATAGGATTCATCCTTTAGGCTCTTCAACAAATCACCTCATACCCCAATAGGAATATCTGAAATCTCACAAATGCCACTTGGACAATCACTTTGAGCCGCACCTATCACAAGAGAATCCTGTTTGTTTTCAAGATACTCAACTGCTTCACCAACTGTAATGGGAGTCAATGGCTCATTACCTCTTGAGCCAGACCGATAAACAGTTGTTCCCTTCATCATAGGGGCATATTTCAGTAAAACATTACCATACTTTTCAATATCATAATCATTTGGAATGTTAATAGTTTTTGAAACTGCATTATCAATGTGCTTTTGAACACAAACCTGCATTCTCATGTGGTCCTCAACAGAAATTTCATGGGCTGAAACAAAAGATTTCAAATCAACATTAGAAGCCCAAAGAGATTCAAATAGAGGGTCAATTACAATTTCTTGTTTTAAAACTCGCTCGTTAGAATCTTCTGAATTAGCATAATACAATCTTTTATAGCCCGGTGCAAAAACAGGCTCAATACCACTTGAAGTTGCCGCAACAATACTTGTAGTCCCGGTAGGGGCGATTGTTAATAATGCACAATTTCTAATCCCATATTCTCTAATTTTCTTTCTCAACCCCTTTTGCAAAGTTTTACAGAATCCCGAATCTAAAAATTCTTGACTCTTAAATGCAGGGAATGGACCTCGTTCAACGGCAAGATAAGTTGATGCCTCATAAGCCCTCTTTTTAATAAAATTAAATATTTTTTCAACCATTTTCCTACCGTCTGCACTATTGTATTTCAAACCTAATTGAATTAAACAATGTCCAAGACCCATAACACCTAATCCAATTCTCCTTACATTATGGCAATTCTTTTCAATTTCGGGAGTAGGATAATTATTTACATCTAATACATCATCTAAAAATCTAACACCTAAGATGACGGTATCTGCAAGTAAATCCCAATTAATATCTGATGCATCTTCAAGAATCATTTTAGAAAGATTAATTGAACCTAAATCGCAACAACCATAAGGTTCTAACCAAATTTCACCACAAGGATTTGTGCTAATGAGAGGGGTATGATACCAAATGTTATTCATTTCATTAGCAAGACCTTCATTAAGAATACCCGGCTCTCCAGATTCCCAAGAATTATTAACTATAATGTCCCAGATTTCTTTGGCAGGAATTTTACTAATTTCTTTATTCTGCCATTCAAAAACCACATCTTCCTCATTTTTAACCTTTTCAAAGAATTCATTATCCACCAAAACAGAAACATTTGAGTTTTTTAATTTTTGGTCTAATTGATTCTTAATTAGTTTTTGGTAAATTACAGAATTATCTTCTGAAAACATTTCAGTTAATTCTTTAACATCAGAATGTGGTAAATTAGGGAATGCATTTTGCAATTCTTGATTAATATTATCTCCCTCAACTGAAACCTTATTAAATTTCTCTTCAAGAAACTCTAATACATCTGGGTGGTCATATCTTAAACATTGCATTAGAGCCGTTCTTCGCCCACCACCTGCTTTGATTACTTCTCCAACTTCATTAACTACTTGCATAAGTGAAACTGCACCTGTGGATTGCCCTCCTGTGCCTCTAATTGGAATACCTCTTGGCCGAATTGGAGAATAATTAATACCTACTCCCCCTCCTGTTCCACTAATAATTAACATATCTGAAACAGTTTTAGCCCAACCCTCTCTTGAATCTTCGGTAGGGATTACAAAACAATTTAGTAATTGACCCTTAGCCCTTCCAGAACCATACCAAATCCTACCACCGGGAATAAATTTATTACTTACTAAGGCATTAGTAAATCTTTCAGACCAATAATCCCTCTTTCCATTCTCGGCTTGAGATACATGGTTGGCGACTCTTTTACAAGCCCCCTCCCAACTTTCACCTTCATTAAGTGCATATCTTTGCTTAAAAATTGTTTCTGCGAAATCTTTTGGCTCATACATTATTTTAGTCCTCCTATTGCTTTTTCCCTATCTTGATAACAACTATATAATACTTATTCACCCAACCGAGTAAAGAGTTTATAACTTAGTCTTTATCTATCCTAAATTGAGGGATAATATGTTTCAATATAGTCCACTACTCTATCAATCAAGACCATTCCCTTCGCAACTCCATACACAGGATGCCACATAGGGGTTCTTGAATAGGTTGATTTAGGAACACTACTGTTCCAACTTGAACCTGTTGAATAAGATTGGGCTTCAAATATTTTATTCACAATATCTTCTTCTTCTTCGGCATGGTGATAATTCATACCACCCATACCGCCCATACCGCTATGACCTCTATGACCCCTTCGCCTTTGCTTTTCTGCCCAATCATCATCCTCAAGAGAAGTTTGTCGCCCTCTCCGATTTCTGTTACTGCCTGTTCCACCCCTACCTCCAAAAACACTACCCCTACTTCCTGCGGGGTTGTTATCTCTCACGCCTCGGTTAGCAGTTTGTGATGTTTTTGGAACATATGTGTAAATCCAAGAACCTCCTACACAGGCCAATTTACTTTTTGCTTCAAATTTAGATAATGTATCAATTACACTTTGACTTGGTATTTTTTCAGCATTTCCTTTAATACTCACCTTTAAACACCCTCCAATATCTGTAACTCCTACTATGCTTTCCTTTCGGTATTCTGCAATGTCCCAACATTCTAAAGTAATAGTTTCATCCTTTTCCTTTTTAGTTTCAAAATAAGAGAGCGCATAGAGCATATCTCTAATTTCCATTTCAATCTCAACTTCATCGTGAATATACATTAAAAAGTCAAAATCTTTATATTTTCCTTTTGGAATATAAATTAGGTGATTTTCGTCTGGCTTATGATATTCAACTCCTTCGGGCAGTTTGTCTTTAATCAAATTATAGAATCCGTCTGTAATTCTAACAAATATGTCATAATCTCGCCCATATTTTTCTTCAAACTTATCCTCCAATTGGATTTTGACTTCACCCCTCGTATCCTTTGGTTTGTCATCAACTTTCTTATTTGTTTTAGATTTAGTAGTGGTTGCCAATGCAGTTGATTTAGCACCTACTCTTGGTTTGTATATAATTTTAGTCCCAATTTCGTTAATTTTACTATACCCATCTTGAAAATGACCTAATGCTTTAGCATGACTTCCCCAAAATTGTTCAGTTTTACCCTCATATTTACAACCGGGTGCATTACATTTAAATGGCTTTTTATTTTTGCTTGAATAATTAGAAAAACCCTTTGATTTAGAGGTAGTTGTAGTTGCTTTCTTAGCCTTTTTATCCTCTATTACAACAACGGGCGCACCGGGAATATTATTATCATTCATGTGAACGACGGCTTCATCTCTCTTACCAAATTTTTCACCGTCAGGAGTTATATATTTCCGAGCCATATATATTTCACCATCCTTTTACTATATCAAGGATTCTATCATAAGTTTCCGCTTCCACAATCTCATCACCATCAGCACCAGCACCATATCGGTCTTGATAAATTAAGAATTCTTCTAATCTTCTATCTCTAATTGAAGCGGCTAATCTCTTAGTATCATTATTTGCATAGGGCCAATCAATCATAAAATAAACATAAGAAATATCAATTTGTTTTTCTGGAGTAGCAGGTAAATGTCCATATCCATTTAATATCCAATATTGAATTTGTTGAATATAACCCATATTTAATTGTCTGTATTTTTCCCTTATCTGCTCATCATTTTCTAATAATGTTAGGTTAATGATGGTTTCAGTAGGTCTAACATTTCTATATCTCGTAATGTAAAATGAGTTATCTGGATTTAACAAATCATTAATTAAAGAATTGATAATCATAGGTGTCCACCTCTCATTTGCATCAACTAAGTCAAGTATTTTTCTTTTACTAAACTTAGCCGCCCCATAAGGACTTTCATTTGGGATTTGAGGTGAGTTTATTCTGGTTTCTTTGATAAATTTAGGATTAGTAGCAAGTGCTAATATAGCCTCATCAGAAGTATTAATTGATTCAACAATAGAGGTTATAAATTTATCCATATTATTTTCATCCCAAGTGTTTCTCCATGCAGGTATTTCCTTTTGGCCTTGGAGGGTTTCTGAATCAGCCATAACCAAAACCATACCGGTATCCCATTTAGCAGGGTTTCCTTTAAAGTTTAATTTAGTTTCAGACCTTTGACTTTCGGGAATGAAACTATATAATTCTTCAAGAGTTGTGGATTTTTGGAATTGTTTGGTGTTTTTTACTCCTGTTTCACCATCCCATCCAATTTCTATACCCTTAACCGTATAATATTTTCTTTTCTTTACAATACTTTGAACGAATAGCAATTCGGAAGAAGTTATTTCATTTCTTTTAATTCGCTTCTCAACTTCTCGTTGTAATATCTCCCCATCCTCTTCATAGTCCTCTTGAACCATCTTTATATTTTCAGATTCATCAATGTCAAATTTCAAAATATAATGAGGTCTATCTAAAACAGGTAATGCCTTATCTGCAATGGCCTCTCTTTGCCCGTCTTTATTGTAAAACATGGAGTTATTTACAGGGAGTTTCATAGCACCTTTGTAGGTGCCCCCTCTCCAATACTCTAACCAATCGCCATTATTATTTATTACAGATTGTATATAATCTCTAACATTTTTTGGAGTGTTCATACTAAGTGTTGAATAAAAATTAGCATCATCCTTTAGCCTGTCAATTCTATTAACATCTTGATTCACATTGATAGATAAAATATCTAAAATTGTATTAATTATAATGTCATTTTGTGCAATTGATAATGAGTCATTACTTAACATTTGAATATGGTATTGATTAATATATTGTTTCCACTCAAAACCACTATCTATTACATCTGATAAGCAAGGGTTAGAAAACAAAATCTCTCTCTTTTCTGGATATTCTTGGAAAAGATATTTCCAACCAGCAACACTTAATGATGGATTTTGTGTGAAATTATTAATTACAATATTTAATATCTCATCATAATCACCCTCATAAGTTTCAGAAATTAACGACCATTTCATACCATAACTTCCAATTGTAGCAGGTAGCATCAGCCTCATTTGTAGGCTTTGAGGGGTGTAAATATTTTTAGAAAATCCTCTTGCAACTTGATTCAAAATGTAAATATATTCAGTATTATCATTTAATAATTTATATCTCTCACTCATCTTAGCAGGTAATTTAGAAAATACCGGTTTTCTAATTCCTTTTTTGTATAGTCCTTTTAAAGCAGTTTGCATAATTAGATTTTCAAAGAATATAAATGCTTTAGGTTCTATAATCCAACTTGCAACTTCTCCCCATCCAAGACCCCACAATAATTCTTGATTATTTAAAATATACCTCATAGCGGCAGGAGGGACTACACTTCTTTCTTCCATTGAGCCATGTTGATTAATAAAATCATAAGTCAATAATTGTTCCATTGAATCTCTTGGCAATCTTTTAAGAGTTTCAGTAAATCTTTTTTCAGTAATATACATATCTCGTTCCGATAAATTTATGTCCTCTCTATTAATGGTTTTAAACAAGAATTGTTTGAATGGTAGCCCATATGCTTCAACATCATAAGATTTAATGACCTTATCAGTAATGACTCCACAATTAGTATATAGCCAATTAAATACTGAAACACTTCTAACATTCTCCCATAATGCACTTGAAGGATAAATAGGAGTTTTTATGGCCAATGTTTC
>Ga0206123_10001461_pt1 | contig 22115 bp, 18 predicted proteins | sample Helgoland_Spring_2_FD_160086 | JGI IMG/M metagenome (GOLD analysis project Ga0206123, IMG submission 160086) | Pelagic subsurface seawater microbial communities from Kabeltonne, Helgoland, North Sea - Helgoland_Spring_Bloom_20160316_1 | ecosystem: Environmental > Aquatic > Marine > Epipelagic ...
GCTCTTTACTAAAAACCGCTGATGGCTCTTTAATACAAACCGCTGATGGCTCTTTACCAAAAACCGCTGATGGCTCTTTACCAAAAACCGCTGATGGCTCTTTAATACAAACCGCTGATGGCTCTTTACCACAAACCGCTGATGGCTCTTTACCACAAACCGCTGATGGCTCTTTACCACAAACCGCTGATGGCTCTTTAATACAGACCGCTGATGGCTCTTTAATACAGACCGCTGATGGCTCTTTACCAATCAAAACGCTGAAGGCTCTATGAATACAACAAAGCAAAATGCAGGGGTGATGGTTGCCTCCTCCGGTGACCCACTGGACATTGAAACTCTGGATCTCGCCAAGGCATTACTTCAGGCCGAATCAATTTCTCCGGAAGATGCTGGCTGTCAGCAGCGAATAGCCGAATACCTGACAAAGCTGGGTTTTGAGACAGAACAACTGAGATTTGAGGATGTAGATAATCTCTGGGCGGTCCGCAAGGGTGACTCAACACCTGCGCCTCTTTTTGTTTTTGCCGGGCACACCGATGTGGTCCCGACCGGACCCAGGGATGAATGGCAGCACAAACCTTTTGCCGGTGATGTCGCCGACGGCATGCTTCATGGCCGCGGCGCAGCGGATATGAAAGGGTCGCTTGCGGCAATGCTCACCGCCACTAAAAGATTTTTGTCCGAGACCCCGGCGCATAAAGGGGACATCGGTTTTTTAATTACCAGTGATGAAGAAGACAAGGCAATAAACGGCACTAAAAAAGTCATGAAACTGCTTCAGTCCCGGGGTACTCACATTGATTGGTGCCTGGTCGGCGAGCCCTCAAGTAATACGCAACTCGGTGATGTTGTTCGAACGGGTAGAAGGGGCTCACTGAATGCAAAATTAACCGTCACCGGTGTTCAGGGTCACGTTGCTTACCCAACGAAAGCCAAAAATCCCATCCACCTCAGTATGGCGGCACTGGCGGATCTAGTCGCCGTGCGTTGGGATGATGGCAATGAATACTTTCCCCCGACCACCATGCAGGTATCCAACATACATGCCGGCACCGGCGTCAACAATGTGATTCCAGGGCAGATGGTGCTCGATTTTAACTTCAGATTTTCGACCGAGTCGAGTGCAAAAAGCCTGAAAAGCAGAACGGAGAAGATTCTCAAACAATATGGATTTGAATATGAGATTGAGTGGGCACTGTCGGGTAATCCGTTTTTAACTGAAGGTGGCGAGCTAATTCCCGCTGTACAGCAGTCAATCAGGGACTGTTGTGGCATAGAAACTGAATTGTCTACCTCCGGTGGTACATCTGACGGGCGTTTCATCGCACCGACGGGAACTCAGGTTGTTGAGTTGGGTCCAAAGAATTCGACCATTCACAAAATCGACGAATGTGTAGCAGTAGACGATCTATATGCCCTGTCCCGGGTTTATACAAATATTATGACAAGGCTATTAGGGTGAGTTCAACGGAAGAGATAGTGCACGACAGATTCCCGGATATTGAAATTTATATCCAACGAGTAGAAGTCCCGGCACTCATCGAATGGCTTGAAGGACTGACGGAAGTCAGCGACGTTCAGGAAAAGGGTCAGCGCACGGTGCTAACCCTGACAAATCAGCGTCGCGACAGCCAGGATGATGGCAAACCGGTCACCGATGAGAGCCCCGGCATTTCGTCCATGACATGCACCATCGTCCCGGATGCGGTCAAGGGTAAGTTTACCTCTGTATGGGTCACACCAAACGAGACAAAATGGCTAACAGACCAGGACTTTGCCAGGGAAGCATTTAGCCATTTTCAATTGGAAATACGCTGCAGCACAGGTTCATGGGATGGTAATGATGAACAAGGCTGGATACGCATCACCCGGGATGGAGAGTCAATCGTTAACTGGTTAGTCGACTAAAATTTAAACGCTGCCAGGTCTGTAAACCTGCAATACACACCATTGAGTTATCTGCTATGAAACGCATTCTGCTGTACGCCGGCGCGGGGTTACTCACGTTCCTGGGTTTTATCATCTTCTTTGCACCCGCCAGTTTGCTATATGGCACTGTCACAAACGAACTCAACAAGGCAGTCCCCGGACTCCAGCTGGTGTCATTATCAGATACCATCTGGAATGGTCGTGCCCAATTGCGTTATCGCAACTTCCCCAACTCGGAACTGGTCTGGAATCTTGCCAAAGCGCCCCTGATGTTTGCGAAAGCCTCGGCTGATTTGACACTTAACGGCGAGGGGCACAAGTTAGAGGCTTACCTGGATCTCGACAATTCGGCGACCCATCTAGATAATCTTGAAGGGACGATTACCAGCAATTATGTAAATCAGGAAAGCCGCAATCTGGGTCTGACATTCACCGGAGAACTTCAACTTCTGGATATCAGTCTTTCCGCTGACAGAGGCTGGCTCACAGGTATCTCCGGTAAGCTACACTGGACCGGTGGCAGGATACATTACGCCCCGGACAAATCAGCGGGTGTTCCTGGGCAAGTTTTTGAACTTCCACCCCTGGACGGTGCCTTAAGTCTGGACGACAAGGTGCTGGTGTTGGACATTATCCACGAGGGAGCTAATCTGGCACTCGTCAGGCTAAGACCGGACGGCTGGGCAGAAATTATTGTTAAGGCACGCTTGTTTGACCTGGCCGGAGTACCCTGGCCCGCCGGCTCAAGCCTTGATGATACAGTGCTGCAACTGGAACAGCAGTTGTTCCCGGGCAGGGGTTAATTATTCACCCGGGCCCGTTTACCTGCTAAGGTAACCGCTTCAAAAATCAGGAGTTTTTCTTGGATTCGATCAAAAATAGTTTTCAACGCTACAATCGCAGTCTTGCGACTTTCGTAAGCGTTGTTATTGTCATTTTGATGAGTCTATCGGTGGCAAATGGCGTCTTGTTTTTCCTCGAAAACATGAATGATCAGCCGACCACAATCCCTGATGGGCTAAATTCCGGCGCCAACAATAATAATCGTAACGAAAATGTTGCCTCTGGTATTGATATCGCTGCGCTCAACCTGTTTGGGAAAGAAGAATTGCAAGCCGCACCTGTTGCCGTTGATGCACCGGAAACAAAACTGAACCTTGAATTGCAAGGCGTGTTTAATGCGGACATCGCCGAAAACTCAACAGCCATTGTGGCGGAACGTAATAAAAGCGGAGAATTGTACAGAATTGGTGATCGCCTGCCGGGAAATGCAATCCTGGATTCCGTGTTTTCAGACCACATCCTGATACGCAGGGGGGCAAATCTGGAGAAGCTGTTGTTTTCCGACAGTAAAATTCGACAACAATTTACCAGTGGTTCAGGAAACAACAGCACAGTTGGAAATCAACCATCGCTACAAGACCAACCTACAACACGACTTCAGCAGGTCAGGCAACGAATTGCTGAACGAAAGCAGGCTGCTCGATCAAATCCACAAAATCAGTCTAATTCCAGAATCCGTGACTATGTCGCCGGGTTACAGGAACGGATCTCCGATGACCCTGAAGGCTTACTAACAGAATTGGGAGTCAGCGCAGTTGAGAATGGCTCAACCAAAGGCTACAAGATTGGCAGCGAAGCCTCACAACAGGCCCTGGCACAGGCAGGACTACAATCTGGCGATGTCATATTGTCAGTCAATGGTCAGCCAGTCGGAAACATCGCTAACGATCAATCACTAATAAACCAGGCAATGAATTCCCCTAGAGTCAGGGTCGAAGTGCAAAGAAACGAACGAAGGTTTTTTGTCACCGTCCCTACCCAATGACTAATTGCGCCCAACAATCATGATAAAAAACAAAGGCTTCTCTCACAGTATGAATTTAGTTCGCAGTTTCATATCCGCGTTTCACTCGAGGTTCAGACTAACAATCTTAACTTGCCTGTTGGTCATAGGATTCGTCAGTAGCAATACTACTGGGGCCGAAGCCTACTCCGGTACGCTGAATCTAAAGAATGCCGATATTCGGGAAGTCGTGACACAAATTTCTGCCATTACGGGCAAGAGTTTTATTATCGACCCACGGGTAAAAGGTAATGTTACCGTTGTATCCAATACAAAAATGGATAGCGATACCACTTATGAACTGTTCCTCAGTGTGCTGCGAGTTCATGGTTACGCCGCTGTCCCCTCCGGCAATGTTATTCGGATTGTACAGCAGGTGCTCGCCAAACAAAGCGGTAACCCCGGTGACTTTAACGACAACATCAACAGTGAAGAACTGGTCACGCAGGTCATTTCGGTCCGCAACACAGAATCAACAGAGCTTGTTAAAATCCTGCGCCCCCTGATTCCACAATACGGGCATATTGCCGGTTTAACTTCACCCAACGCACTTATCATAAGCGACCACGCCAGCAACATCGCCAGACTGTCAGAGATAGTCAACAGAATTGACGTGGCCGAAAGTTCAACAACCGAGATTGTCCAGCTGAAAGAAGCCTGGGTCGAAGACATGGTCGCATTGCTGGAGCAGTTGGCGCCAGAGCAGATAGGCAAAAGCGCAAAAGGTCCTAACAAAGTCACTCTGGTTGCCAGCGAACGCACCAATTCGATTGTCATCAAGGGTGACCCTGGCAGCATTAGAAAAGTTGTCGCGCTTATCGAGCAGTTGGATATCCCTGCTAACAGGGCTGGGACAATTCAGGTTGTCAGGCTTGCGCATTCCGATGCCGCCGAACTTGCCACTATTTTAAAAGAGCTGGTTACCCAGACGAGTAAAGGAGACAAACCAGGGCAGGACATATCAACCAGCATTCAGGCGGATGAGGCACTAAATGCACTGGTCATTCGCGCTGATCCGACAACCATGGCTGAACTGAAAGAGATAATCGCCAAGCTTGATATTCGTAGACTACAGGTATTGATTGAAGCGGTAATTGTAGAGGTGACATCGACCTTCAGTCGCGAGCTTGGCACCGAGTTTGCTGTCTATGACGCCGAGTCAAAAGTCCCGCTCATCTCTACCGCAAAAAGCACCGGGTCCCTGCTGAGCATTTTGACCTCCATTGCAAGCGGAGGCGCAACTGTACCCACGATTGATTCCAATATAATTGGCGCAGGAGACGTCAGGGATTCAGGTTCCAGTTTCGCCCTGTTGATCAATGCCCTGGCAACCAACAATGATGTTGATCTTTTGTCCACGCCCAGTATCACAACTATGGATAACGAAGAGGCCAAGATTGTCGTGGGTCAAAATGTACCTTTCAGAACCGGTTCGACCACCACGGGTTCAAATGGCGCGACTAACCCATTCACGACCATTCAACGACAGGATGTAGGTTTAACCTTGCAAGTGACGCCCCACGTTCACGATGGCAGCCTGATTCGGTTGGAAATTTCACAGGAAGTTTCTGAAGTTGTCGAAAATCAAAATATTGGATCCGGCGGTTCTGCAGATTTGATTACTTCAAAAAGTACAATCGATACGACGGTACTGGCCGACAATAACGAAATCATCGTCCTGGGCGGCTTAATCCGAAACAACACCACCAATACGGTTAACAAGGTTCCACTACTCGGTGATATTCCTTTTCTGGGGCGCCTGTTTAAAAGTACGTCGACTGACAACGAAAAGAAAAACCTCATGATTTTCCTTCGTCCAACAGTGCTCGATAGTGTAGACAAGATAAAAGAGGTCACGGCCCGAAAATATTCCGGAGTGTGGGAAGTCGAAATTGAAGGCACCGAGCCTCGCAATTCGCTCTCTGAACTCTTCAATGGCAAACGCTAGTTCGACGCAAACAAAATCGACCTCAATCATTCATCGATTGAGGTCGTACCAATTCAATTCCACCAAAAAGTTCCTGTCCTCCTGGATAAAGCCGACGGTACTAGGCTGCGATCGAAATTTTCTCAACATCCAGCCCAATGATATCGTCTGCTATGTGATGTCGTTCAGATCACTGGCAGACCTTATGGTTGTTGACCAGGCCTGTATTGACAATGACCTGCCACGCCCCTATTTACCCCTGGCTGACGGCTCAGAACCCAGGGCATTTTTCTTCCTGGGGCATCCGGATGGAACCTGGGGCCGAAAGTCCCAGCGCCAACAATCGGCACGGATGGCAAGACTTTTTGAACATCAAAATAACCGGGCTGCAACAGAGACAGACAGCGACCAGGACAAAGGACAGCTAAAGATTATTCCAGTTTCACTATATTGGGGGCATCAGCCCGATCGTGAAAAGTCTCTTTCCAGTCAGCTACTGTCTGATAACTGGACGGTGACAAGTCGCTTCAAAAAACTACTTGCCATGATTATTCATCCCGGGCACATCCTGGTTCAATTTGATGAACCGATTGTGCTGGCTGAGATCATCGAAAGCGAACCCGATAGCGAAAAGCAGATTCGAAAACTGCTGCGATTGCTGCGAGTCCATTTCAACAACCAAAAGCAGGCAATACTCGGTCCCGATCTGTCACATCGAAGAACACTGATTAACGCGATAATGGCTGATACTGAAGTACAGGCCTGTATCAAAGCCGAGTCAGTCGCCGTCAACAAATCAATTCCAGAAATAGAGAAACAGGCGCTGGCCAATGCCAACGAGATCGTTTCGCACCAGTCTTACCGGGTAATCCGATCATTCCATATTCTTTTAACCTGGCTCTGGAACAAACTTTACAACGGCATCGATCTACATAATGTAAATCGACTGAAAGCGCTGGCACGCACCCATGAAATTGTTTACGTGCCCTGCCACCGCAGCCATATCGACTACCTGCTACTTTCCTATGTCTTATACCATAACGGCCTGACACCGCCCCATATTGCCGCAGGCAGGAACCTCAATCTACCTATCGTCGGTCCATTGCTGCGCAGAGCCGGCGCATTTTTCATGCGAAGGTCATTTAAAGGCGATCCGGTTTATAAAGCGGTGTTTGACGAATACTTGCACCAGATGTTTGTGCGTGGATATTCGGTTGAGTATTTTGTTGAAGGGGGTCGAAGCCGCACGGGCAGAACCCTGATCCCCAAAATCGGCATGTTGAATATGACGGTCAGCAGCTACCTGCGGGATTCAAGCAAACCGATTTGTTTTATGCCGGTCTACTTTGGCTATGAACGTATCCTTGAAGGTAGTACCTATCGCGGTGAGCTCGAGGGTAAAAGCAAAGAAAAAGAATCACTCTGGGATATTGCGGGTGTTCTTGGCACATTGAAACATGATTTTGGCAAGGTCGCGGTGAATTTTGGCGAACCCATTTACCTTGAACAGTTTTTAAATGAATCGCTACCGCAATGGAAAGACAGCCCCCAGCAGGATCCGCTGCTCCTCACCGGTACCTGCATTGAGCTGGGTACCAGAATCGCCACCCACTTGAATGCTGCGGCATCCATTAACGCTGTCAACCTGGTTGCCACAGCGCTGCTGACAACCCCTCGACAGTCCATGACCGATGAAAGACTACAACGTATGGTCGAGGACCTTATCAGCATCGCGTCCGGTATGAACACCATGGGGGAATACTCGATTGTTGATCTTGATGCCCTGAGTATTATCAGACAGGCTGAAAGCATCGCTGATATCACACGTACAAAACAGAGTTTCGGTGACATACTTTCTGCCAGTGCACCCTCTGCAATTCTGTTAACTTACTACAGAAACAACACGATTCATGTCTATGCCCTGCCGGCGCTTGTCGCAAGATTGGTGAAACATTTTGGTGACATATCCATTGATCGGCTGCTTGACGCATGTTGTGGACTCTATCCCTATTTGAGATCCGAGTTTTTCCTGCCGCACCAGGCCGCAGATTTGAATACAACGATCGAACAAATCATTGAAATTTTTGTTTCTATTGGTGTGATTGCGATTACCGAAACTGATTCCGGATCACCAATCGCCTCTGCACCTTCTCCACTATCGGACGGCTATGCAAGTCTAACCTCGCTCGCCGAGATTATTGAACCAACCCTTGAACGATATTTCATTTTGACTACCTTGATGGAACAGCATGGACAACAATCCGTGACCGACCTTGAGACCAGAGCTTCTGCCATTGGCCATCAACTGTCTGCGTTTTACGGCATAAACTCACCAGAGTTCTTCGACAAGACCCTGTTTCGGACATTTATTGCCAGTATGGAAACGGAAGGGGTTATTTCAATTTCCGATGGTCTGGTTAATACAAATGAGTCATTGGAAAAAATTAAGGCCCTGACGGAATTAACACTGGATACGGATCTGCGATATGACGTTATCCAGGTTGCCGCTAAAAGTATGCCGACGACTGGGATATCAGCCGATGCACAACAGCCGTAGCGCCCGCTTTTTATTGTAAAAATATATCAAACCTGCTGGATTTGGCTTTTTGCTGAAAACTGGGTGTATACCCGGCTATGTCTCCACCTCGCAGCGGACGTTTAACCACCACCCGCCGGGTGTTTGTTGCCAGCGCATGTTTGAGCAGCGCTTCAACATTATCTGTTTTCCCTACAAATTTCTGCAGCACCTGCATATTACCTTTCACCTCCGCTGACTTGGCACGTGATGGAAACATGGGATCAATATAAATCACGTCAAATCGGGGTTGTCCGTCCTCCAGGGCCTCGCTGGTTTTCACTTCATGCGTTTCAGGCAGGGCTTCGGGAAGCGTGTTGGAAAGCGTTTCTGAAAGGGTGCCGGAAATTTTGGTAGCCGCAATTAATGCACGCAAGTATCGGGAAGCGTCCGTTTGGTGAAGATGCATGCGCATTGCGACAGGATTCAGGTCGGGGTCACCAGCGGCCCGATCAATTGCCTGCTCGAGCATGAGGCCAAGAATTGTGGATTGTTCAATGAGGGTTACCTCACAGCCATAAGCAGCCATCAGGAAGGCATCCACACCAAGCCCGGCAGTGCAGTCCAATATACGCAGGCCCACACGTGCTCCGACTGCTTTGAGGAGCAATTCACTTTTGCCCGCCTGGGCAGAACGTCGTCTAATATTGGGTGAGGTAAAGTCGATACGAAGCGGACGCTGATTGTTCAACAGGTCTCTTAAGAGGTAACCGTCGCCATCCCGGGAAAAACAATAGCGTGGCATCAGGCAGCTTTCAAAATGTTCAGGCGTAGGTATCGATGCCGATGAGTTCTCCCTGGGAGACGGCAGCGGAAATTGTTTCCGTAATCATGTAAAACGCGACCGCCCGTTCACCTGCTGATGCAGAGCCGCTAGCGGATTGCCCAGGTCCCGAACCTTCCGAGGCTTGCAATTGAAGCCGGTATTCAAGGTCTGGTTCACGGCGGGCATCCAGGTTGTTTCTGGTCGCTGGAATCCGGTCAATGGGTTCCAGTTGCTGTTGTGACGCTTGCGTTTCGTGACTGCGATGGAAAGTGCTTAACGGATCTTCACTTTTCGCCTGGCTCTTTTGAACCGCCTGCCTGTCAGTTGAAATCTTTTGAATAGGCTGGCCGGGACCCGCGCTTTTCGGCGTGGCTCCGCGATTCTGTCCGACCAGACCGGTCGCACTTTTGTGATGAATTGATCCAATACTCACCGTATGACATCCCTAATCATATTCTGGCTACCCTTGACCACACTTGCGGTATTCAAAGCTCAAATGCTGACAACGGGCGTTTCCTGCACCTATCCTAGCAGCCATTCTTCAGTATAGACAATAGCTTGCGGTTCGCTATCCAAATTTCCACTATCCAGTGCCCGGACCCTATCTGATTGGTGGCTTTGCTTTCTTTTTCGCCGGTGTTGCTACCTGCTCGCGAAGATATTCAGGAATCGCCTGAGCCGCGTCAACCGCAAGGCTTTGATTAAACCCGTCGTTGCCGAGTAGCAGTAAATCTTCGGCTTCGGGAAAGACTTCCAGGGTGATATCCGTCACCTGGGTCGCCATGGTGTTGTTAATTTTGCTCGCAAACTGCCAACCGCTGCCTATGCCAACCCAGGGTGCGTCGGGCAATGCCGGGATTTCAGTGACCAGATGAACAGCTTCCGTTCCCACCAAACGCGCGACGCCGCTACTGACGTCATAGGCACCATAAAAAACTTCTTCCTGTCTGGCTATTTGCGCCACCATGACATGGGTGGCAGGAACGCCCTGGTCACTTTTTCGAAAGCGTCCCTGGGCCATACAAGCCAGAGTTGAAACTCCCAGTACGGGTATTTCGAGCCCAAAGGCAAGCCCCTGGACAACACCAACGGCAATTCTGAGACCTGTGAACGAACCGGGACCTTTGCCGAAGACAATAAGATCCAGTTCGGACTTATCAAGCTCTGCATCTTTCAACAGGGCGACAATTCTCGGCAATAGCTCAAGACTATGGGACCGGTTGATTTGGTCAAATCGTGTAAGCTCACTAGTCCCGCAACGGATCCCAAGCACACAGGCCGTTGTCGAAGTGTCAATCGCAAGAATGTTCATTCAGAGGTACCGATTCAATTTGTGGCTGGATTCTACTCGATTTTAGGCGCTAACGAGAGACCATCGTTAAAGAAGCCCAAAGCGATTCTGATATTATGAAATCTCTTTCATATATTCTATGGCCGCTTCCCGGGAGTCTATCCAACTCATGTCAGGTAAACTTCGAAGAAACTTGCCGCCATAATTTTTACTTAGCACTCTGTTGTCCCCCAGGACAAATAATCCACAGTCACTCTCCTGCCGTATCAATCGGCCAAAACCCTGCTTCAAGGAAATTGCAGCTTCCGGAATGGCGATCGAGTAGAAGCCATTCTCTCCTCTGCGCTCGGAGAGTCTCATCTGGGCTGCATGTAATGGATCACCGGGATTTGTAAATGGCAACTTGTCGATAATCACACATTTCAAGTCTGCACCTTTTACATCCACCCCTTCCCAGAAACTCTGGGTCGCCAACAACACGCTGCGGGGAATCGTTCTGAATTTTTCGAGTAGTTGTTGCCTGGACATGGTGCCCTGCACCAGATAATTCACACCGCCCAACTCGGCCAGTAATTGATGGGCAAGATTTAACGCACGAAAACTGGTAAACAGGATAAAAGTTCTGCCACTATTCGATCGGATGATAGGTAAACAAAACTGAATGAGTGCCTCGGTATGGGCATTTGAACCGGGCGCTGGTAAACCGGAGGGAATCAGACCCCGAACCTGATTTTTAAAATCAAACGGACTTTCAAAACGATAATCGTCAATGCCTTCCAGTCCCAAAACTGATTTTACATGATCAAATTTTCCTGCAACGGTTAAGGTTGCCGAGGTGAATATCCAACTCTTGTTCCCTTCACTGAAATGCGGACCCAATAAATCAGCAATTAGAACCGGCGCCAATCGAAACACAAAAGATTTTTCCTGTCGTTCAACCCAATGGGCAAATTCACTTTCAATATCAACTGGTTCCGTGAGCACTGCAAATCGATCGATCAATCTCAAACTACGGCTGTAACATTGTTGCAGTACCTTGCTTCGAATAGCACTGGCTTCCAACAGCTCTGACAAATGAGAGAGCGTCAAATCAAGTTCGGCGATAGCATCACGAACTGTTCTCGTGGCCAGCAGTTCCTCAATATTGCCATCCGGTATTGAATTGATCGCGCTTAATAGCAAGAGCGCAGCATCGTCGAGTTCCCTGGCTGCTTTGTTTAATGGCGGATTGTCGTTTCCGAGAATCTGCATCTCCCTGGTAGCATCCCTCGAAAGTTCACGCAATTGACCGCTGGTTACTGTTTCTCCAAAAAAATGCCGGGCGACGCTGGAAATTTGATGGGCTTCATCAATCACAACAACTTCCACATCAGGCAACAGACGCGTGATGGATTCTTCTTTCATCGCCAAATCTGCCATTAACAGATGATGATTGACGACAACCACATCCGAATCAGCGGCTTTTGCCCTGGCACGATAGAGGGGACAAACATTTACTTCCGGGCAATCGCCACCCAGGCAATTATCTGTATTACTAGTGATCAGCCCCTTGATTGAATCAACCTCTGTATCACCGAGTTCATTGAGGTCTCCCGTGCGGGTCAATTGAGACCATTCCCTCACGTGTATCAATTTTGACAATAAATTAGAGTCGAGGCGCCGACCGGTCTGTTTGATATTTTTTTCCATACGTTCCGGGCACAGATAGTTATTGCGCCCCTTTAGCAGACTAATTCTTTTAGGCGTACCCAATAGTTTCATCACCGCTGGCAGGTCCTGGTAAAACAGTTGATCCTGCAGTGTCTTGGTACCCGTTGAAATGATTGCCTTTTTCCCTTCGAGTAAAATCGGCACCAGATAGGCGAAGGTTTTTCCGGTTCCAGTTCCCGCCTCAATTAGTGCGTTTGAATCGCTGTTAATCGCCAGGGCGATCGCCCTGGCCATTTCTATTTGTTGTGTTCGTACCACAAATTTTGAAATCGATTGACTCAACAAACCGTCAGCCGCAAAAACCGAGGCTAAAGCCTGTTGTGATTCTGTATCATCAAGTTCTGGTGGATTCGCGGACGCCAATGTAACAACTCTCTCTTTTAGTAAACCTTAACGGACCATCACACAGGTTAAGCAGATATTTTGTTGTGACTATGACAATATCTTACTAACGATGGATACAAACAGATAATGATTAAACAGTATCGGGAAGTAACAGGCCTCATTCTATGCGGGGGCAGAGGTAGCAGACTCGGATTCAAGGACAAGGGTTTGGAAACCTATGGCAAGAAAAAACTAATCCAACACATGATTGACAGGGTAAAACCACAAGTTGATCAACTGCTGATCAACATCAATCAAAATCAGGCTCAATACGAAGTTTATGGTGAACAGTTAATAACCGATGGTGACAACAATTTCCAGGGTCCTCTTGCGGGTATCTTAAGCGCTGCTGCAAAAATTGAAACTGAATTCTGCTTTGTTGTGCCCTGTGATATGCCTCACATTCCGCTCGATACTGTTTCAAGACTGCAAGGCGAGATCGATGATCATCCGGCAGTTGCCGTTTCAAATCAAGGCAGGGTACAACCCCTGGTCTTGCTGTTACGAACCGCAGCGATTGAATCCATTACAGATAGACTCCAATGTCACAATAAATCTGTGATGGGCTGGCTGGAATCCATCGACTACATCAGCAAAGAATTTGTTGATCCAGCCCCCGCGTTCATAAATCTCAATCAGCCAGAAGCGTTTAGATAATTCTGTATTGCCCGCAAAGCAGTCTCGACTAATGACTGATTAGTGCCTGATTGAAGGCGGATCACCTGATTGGGACTGAGAGAAATGAGGGAAAGTGCCATGTGCTGGAGTCGAGCGAGGCCCAACCCGGGTTATCCATGGAGAAAACCCCGATAGTTTAAGAACAAAAAAAAGCCCTCATTTAGAGGGCATTTTTCCAAACAGCTTACTTCTTTTTAGCTGCTTTCTTCTTGGCAGCCGGCTTCTTCTTAACAGCTGGCTTTTTCTTGGCAACTACCTTTTTCTTGGCAGCGACTTTTTTCTTGGCAACCGGCTTCTTTTTAGCAGCTGGTTTTTTCTTGGCAGCTACCTTCTTCTTGGCAGCTGGTTTTTTCTTGGCAGCTACCTTCTTCTTGGCGGCTGGTTTTTTCTTGGCAGCTACCTTTTTCTTGGCAGCTGGTTTCTTCTTAGCAGCAGGCTTTTTCTTGGCAGCTACCTTTTTCTTGGCAGCAGGCTTTTTCTTAGCAGCTACTTTTTTCTTGGCAGCAACTTTTTTCTTAGCCACTACTTTTTTCTTCACAATTTTCTTTTTAGCAGCAGGCTTTTTCTTCGCCGCTACCTTTTTCTTTTTAGCAACCACTTTTACACTCCTGTCTTACTGTTGAAGAACAAAATTTTCGTTAGAGCAAAACTACTTTTTCGCCTAGCATCCATATTACATCTCCCCGGCAGCGTGTTTTCACAAACACAATTGAAGAAACCATGCATACAGTTGCATCAACGAGAGAAGTTTAGACAAAAAAAAACAAATTGCAAAATTTTTTTTCTAAAAAACGTATCTTTTTCAACGTTTTACCTGATTATCTTAAAAAAAAACTAACAAACATGCTCTATCTAACCGAAATCGCAACTCTACTTGTTCGTTTGATCATTCAATATTGAAAAAACTTTCTCAGAAATGTCGCTGGCTGAACCCAAACCATCAATCGCATTATAAGAAAGCGACGAGCCACTTTTGCTGGAAAGCTTTTGGTAAAACTGCACCAGAGGTTCGGTTTGTTCGGTGTACACTTTAAGTCGCTCAGTGATTGTTTCTTCAGTATCATCGTCTCTCTGAATTAACGATTCACCTGTTACATCGTCTTTTCCCTCTTCCCTGGGCGGATCAAACAGCACATGGTATATACGACCTGAGTCAGGATGGACCCTGCGCCCACTTAATCGTTTTACAATTTCTTCTTCCGGCACTTTGATCTCGATGACACAATCAATTTCAATGTTCTCATCAACCAGCGCCTGTGCCTGCGGAATTGTTCGCGGAAATCCATCAAACAGGAATCCTTTCTCGCAGTCCGGTTGCTGAATACGCTCTTTAACCAGATCAATAATGATCTCGTCTGTGACCAGAGCTCCAGACTCCAGGACATCTTTCACCTTATTTCCCAGCGGGGTACCGGCTTTGATTGCCTCTCTCAACATATCCCCGGTGGAAATTTGAGGTATCCCAAATTTTTCCATCACGAGCTTGGCCTGCGTACCTTTGCCCACACCAGGTGCGCCTAATAGAATCATCTTCATGTCAGAGTCTCCGACTTATAGTTAAAAAGTTATTGGTTCCGGCTTGTGATCAGCCAGGAAGTAGATTGTTTACGCGTGGAAAATCTGTTCTTCGATCATTCGAACCAACTCTCTGTGCGGATATCACATTGGAGAGTCGCTCAATTTTTTCAAGCGTCTGTAATAAACCATTAATGCTGGTGACTTCTATTTCCATTGCCACAATCACCGTGTTGTCTCTCTTGCCACTACTCATTGAAAGCACATTGGTTCGCTCCAACATGAGGACACCGGTAATATCGTGTAACAAACCGGAACGATCATAGGAAACTATTTCAATACTCACGGGGAAAGTTATCGCTGTGTCATTTCGCCAATCGAGTCGAATAATTCGGCCTGCAATATTTGCCTGTAATGCTTTCAGACAATCCTGACGGTGGACCGCTACCAGATTATCATCGTCAATCACGCCAACGATAGAATCCCCCGGCACTGCATTACAACAGCTTGAAATCTCATGCTTTAAAACGCCCAGACCAGTAATCAGCGCACGTTTTTCTTCCAGGGACTTCGCTTCACCGGATTTCTCTTCACGGGGCAAAAGGCTAAGTTGTCGATCACGTTGATCGAGTTCAACAAGCGAAACAGCTTTTTCTACGAGGTTTAATACCCCTACCTCACCCACACCAATGGATGCATAGAGATCATTCGGCTTTTTATACCCCAGGGATTTGACCAGAGTGTTCAAATCAGCGTTTTCAAAACCAAGGTGCCTGAGTTCACTCGCCAGCAGTTTCTTACCATCCGCCGCATTTTTTCGTTTAGTCCTTTGGCCAAACCATGATTGAATCTTGGCTCTCGCCCGACTGGTTGCAACATAACCAAGATGTTCATGCAGCCACTCTCTTCTAGGTTCAGCTTCGTCACCAACAATCACTTCAACCTGATCACCGGACTTGAGTACCGTGTTTAGTGGAACCACTTTGCCGTTAACCTTTGCGCCTCGACACTTGTGCCCAACCTCGGTATGAACACGATAAGCAAAATCAACCGGCGTCGCCTTCGGCATCATATCTATCACATGACCTTCACGGGTAAAAAGATAGATTCTATCGAGGCTCATCTCCGCCAGTAGTTCTTTGGAAATACCCGCAACATCCCCTAACTCTTCTTCCCAATCAAGCAATGTTCTGAGCCAATCTATTCGCTGTTGATAAGCTTCCGGTTCAGAATCACCTTCCCCCGACTTGTATTGCCAGTGTGAACACACTCCGAATTCCGCTTCTTCGTGCATTTCGAATGTTCGAATCTGGACTTCCAGAACATTGCCTTCAGGACCGATAACGGCTGTGTGTAAACTGCGATAGCCATTTTCTTTTGGTGATGCGATATAGTCATCGAATTCATATGGCAGGTTTCGCCAACGACCGTGCACGATACCCAGCGCTTTGTAGCAATCACTAATATCTGGAACCAGAATTCTAACCGCGCGCACATCATAGACTTGAGAGAATGAAATGCCCTTGTTGTGCATCTTTCGCCAGATGCTATAGATATGTTTGGCGCGACCGTTGATCTGGGCTTCAACCCCGACGTCTTTGAGCTTTACCTTGAGTATTTCAATTACTTCCTCAATGTAATCTTGCCTGGCTGCCCTTTTTTCATCTAACAAGGATGCTATTCGTTTATAGGCTAACGGCTCAAGGTATCGGAACGACATGTCTTCCAATTCCCACTTAAGATGCCCAATGCCCAACCTGTGGGCCAGCGGCGCATATATCTCAAAGACTTCTCTCGCCAGCCGGATGCGTTTACTCGGCTCATCAGTTGCGATAGCTCTGATTGCGCAGGTTCTTTCGGCCAATTTAATAAGCGCAACCCTGACATCATCAACTATCGAGATAAGCAAGCGTTTGGCTTGCTCCAGTTGATCTTTGTGCTCACCAAGAACTTCCGACTTGGAAAACTGAATATTACTGATGGCAGCCATCCGTAATACACCTTCTACCAGCGTTGATACATTCTCGCCAAACTGTTTTTTAACATGATTCAACGTGATTTGGTTTTCACGCACTGCCCGGTAGATGATGGCAGCAACTATACCGTCTTCATCCATACGGAGAGCGGTGAGAATATCGGCCATGTCCAGACCCGTGCGAAAACTACTTCGCCCCGAGCGCCAAACGGTATTTGTGGAGATTGCTTTTGATTCGGCCTGCTCGGACAGATCACAGACTTTCCGAATCCGCGCAAGATTAAGTGATGGGTAGTTTTCGTTTAGTTTGCACAACCACAATTCGAGATCGATACGACCATCGACATCAAGCGGTTGTTCTTCTCGAACTTTAACCATATTTGATATTGGACTTTTCCAGGTTCACTTGAGTTTAGCCACCGATTACAAACTGTAGAGTTATTTTATCACTTTCAGTATGAGTAGTGTACGGCCGGTGAGTATTGAAACCCGGCTACCTGTATCCTGGGTCGCGAGTGAATTTAAGTTGCCAGGCTAATCCTGATCACAGGAAAAGCAGGCGATTGATTCAACATGATTTGTGTGTGGAAACATATCGATGACACCTGCACTTTCGAATTTGTATCCACTTTCAACTAGCAGTTTAGCATCCCTCGCAAGGGTCGCCGGGTTGCAGGAGACGTACACTAACCTTTCGACCTTATGGGTTGCAAGCTTTTTGCACACCTCTTCGGCACCACTGCGGGGCGGGTCTAAAAGCACTTTATTGACGTCCTGCAGGCCATGTATATCAAGGCCTGTAGCGAAGAGATCTGAAGCTATAAAGTGGGCATTTTTTATGCCATTTTGATCTGCATTTTCCCGGGCCCGAATCACGCTGGACTCCGATGATTCTATCGCAAGAACTGATCTGGCTACGGTCGCAAGCGGGAGACTGAAATTGCCAATTCCGCAGAACGCATCAAACACATTGTCTTCTCCATTCAACTGCAGTAACTCAATTGCGAGCGGAATCATACGTCGATTGATTGTTTGATTTATCTGAATAAAATCCATGGGGTGAAAATCAAAAACCAGATTGTAGTCTGGCAGGGAATAAGTTAATCGTTCCCGGTTGTCATTTGGATACAGTTTGTGCACCGAAGATTCATTCCCGGGTTGCAGGTAGATCGAAACATTGTGTTGCTCCCCAAATTGTTGAAAAATTTGCGAATCTGCAGCAGTTATTGCTTCCAAATGTCGAAACACCAGGGCGGTTTCAGAATCACCGACCGCAACTTCAATTTGCGGTAGCATACGACAAACAGATAGATTTTGAACAAGCAACGCCAACGATTCTATCAGGCCGCCAACGGATTCACGCAACACATAACAAGCATCTATTTCCGCGATATACGGCTTCAGCTTTTCTCGAAACCCAACCAGTACTTTTTCTTTTCGATCCACATACTTAACACCGAGGCGTGCTTTACTTCGGTAATTTACAACGGGTCCGGTAAGGGGCTCCAGCCAGAGAGCCGGTTTATTGTCTGCCAACAGCGATACCAGCTGTTCATGCTTGAACCTGATCTGGGCAGCAGGGTCAAAGTGTTGCAAACTACAACCGCCACATTTTGCTGCGGCACTGCATACAGGAGTTACCCGGTCCGGGTTAGACTTAAGTACCTCTAGCACTTTGTATATTTTTTTTCGGCGCTTACGTGCATAGGGTTCCGCGATCACAGTCTCCAGCGGAAGTGCACCCAATACGGCAACTGAACCGTCTTCAGTAGTACCGTAACCATCGGTATGTAATCCTGTCGTTATTAATTCGACAGGATCAAAATTTTTGATTCTTCTTGCCATCTGCTACTGCTCGTTAGACTGATGTGATGAAGCGACTACTGTATTTGCATTTAAACCGGATTTACTGTGTTATCCGGCGGATCAAACACACCCGTCGACAGATATCGATCACCACGATCGCAGATCACCGCAACGATAGTTGCATTTTCGACTTCCTGACTGAGTTGAAGCGCACCCGCTACTGCCCCACCGGAGGAAACGCCACAAAAAACACCTTCTTCTGCCGCCAGCCTTCGCATGGTTATTTCAGCCATTGACTGATCCATATCAATCACTCTGTCTACCAGTGATCTGTCAAAAATACTGGGCAAGTAGGCTTCGGGCCATCTTCTTATCCCCGGAATAGCAGAACCTTCAATGGGTTGCAGACCAACAATCTCAACTTCAGGCTTCACCGCTTTAAAATAGCGCGCAACTCCCATAATGGTACCCGTCGTACCCATCGAACTGACAAAGTGCGTAATGGTCCCGTCAGTTTGACTCATCAATTCAGGACCTGTTCCTTCGTAGTGAGCCAGTGGATTATCGGCGTTGGCAAACTGGTTAAGTACTTTACCCTTGCCCGCCTGCTCCATTTCAAGGGCAAGATCACGCGCCCGTTCCATCCCTTCCTCTTTTGTGACTTCAATCAATTTGGCGCCGTAAGCCGTCATGGCTGATTTTCGCTCATCACTCATATGCGACGGCATGATTAATACCATTTTGTAACCTTTTATCGCTGCAACCATTGCCAGTGCGATACCCGTATTGCCGCTGGTTGCCTCTATTAAAGTGTCTCCTGGGGAAATTTCCCCGCGTAACTCCGCCCGGGTGATCATACTCAATGCAGGCCGATCCTTGACGGAACCTGCGGGATTATTACCCTCAAGTTTCAACAGGATAATGTTGCTGGTGTCGCCAGCCATGCGTTGCAATCTCACGAGGGGCGTATTACCAACAAATGCTTCGATTGTCGGATAAATGATCTGATTCATAGGGTTCAACTTGTGTCGTCGGGTTCGATTGTAATGATAGGAGAACTCATTTATTTCATATAATATCAGGAAAATCTATGTTAATTCCTTTGTCGTCTAAAGATTGAGGGGTAATTCTGATATGGGTTTCAAAGTACTGAATTGAAGGGTGCTAAATTTTATGATCGGGTATACAAAACATGTGTTGATTCGAGCTAGCGCAGTCACGCCATGAATCAGGACGAACAGGACAAGCGGCATAAATCTAACCAAAACCCTGGGGATATTAACCGGGGTAGAACCCATTCATCTGACCCACTGGAAACAGACGTATTTGGTCACCCGATCATCAATCTTGGCCTACAGAACTTTCAGCAACTTATTCATGGGCCGCTAAAAACAATTCAGGGGTTTGCTAATCTGCTCAGCAGCCAGGAGATTCAAGCAAGCCAGGCGCTACGGGAATTGCAGGATGCAAATGATGAACTGGCTTTCTATTATTTGGAGTTCAGCAAACCTCAACAGGGTCCGATTTTTTCAGAACCAGACGAACCTTTCAAAGTCCGGGAACTGATGGACCAGGTAATTTCTTACCTGATGACCAGCCTGGTGAGACCCAAAATAGATGTGCTCTACACCTATTCAGGGAATAGTCACAATTATCAAATCGGCAACAAAAAAGCGATTGTTTCCTTGATCTACAATTTCCTGCTGAATGAAGTTTCCAACCTGTTGGCGTTGCAAAAAGCACATGAACAAGATCACACTAACCCGACCCAACTGGCCAGGTACAGCCTGTTTTTAGAGATTAGCGATACTGCCTCCGGCGTTCAAATAGCCCCTGTGTTTCAAGATCTGGTCGACCGTAACAACCGTGAAAGTCGCAGTGACAAGCTAACACCAAAACTGCTGGAACTTATCGAGCATACCGGTGCTGACATCCTCGCCGGTAAATTGAATATAAATACAGAAACAACAACCCTAAACTCACAAGCATCCTTTAAGAAAATATCAGCGAGAGTGATATGTTCAAACAAACAAAGACTGGTAGCAGTGACTAACCGCTTGGAAAGTCTTGGCCTGGAGGTGACTGACGCCGATGACAGCAATTGTTGTTTTATCGACGCCCAGTCCCTGCCTGCTTTAAATCAGGATGCCAGCCGCCTGACTGCTGCGGATTTTGTCTTCCTGTTCAATTACAACAGGCCACCGGACAATAGTCGTTTTATTCCCCTGCGATACCCCATCAGACAGAGCCAATTGACGCTGGAATTAACCCGGCTTTACCATAAATTTTTACGCGACAAAGCCACTGTCGCGCATATTATGGTCGTTGATGATAGCCCACAGAACCAACAACTCCTTGTCACGCTACTGCACCTGCTTGGAATCCAAACGACCTCTGCAAGTGATGGTATTGAAGCGGTTGCCCTTTACGGAGGCCACATAGACCTCATCTTTATGGATCTCCATATGCCCCGCTTGAACGGATTTGAGGCAGCCGCCATCATCAGGAATTCCGCGCATCCAAATGTACCTATCATTGCCCTCTCATCAGACATATCATCCAACGAGATATCAGAGGCGCTGAAATTTGGCATCAATGACATACACATTAAGCCGATAGATCGCACCATCATTGAACAGGTGCTCATCCAGCACATTGGATTTAAGCCTGAAGATATTGCGCCTGAAGATCACCTTAGAAAGCCAACCAGCCGCAGCAATTACGCCCGGGATTTTGGTATTATTGATATTGAACTTTCATTGCAAAGAGCAGATAACCGGCCAGAACTCGCCACTGAAATGCTGGAAGTGTTTATGGAGGCGCTGCCGCTGGATCTAAATAAAATAGATCTTGCACTTCGGACAGCTGATTTTGAAGTACTGGCGGGGGTCGTTCACAAGTTAAAAGGGGCATGCAGTTATTGCGGCTTACCCAAGCTCGAGGATTCAATCAGGAAGTTGTATACCCTGTTGAAAAACGGGACAGAGCTAAAAGACATTGAAGGGGAACATGTAAACCTGTCAACGGGGTTTCCGGAGCCTCAATTAGACACAAAAACTATCAGTGCCCTGATACTGGTGATAAACCAGAATGCGGCGGATTTAATTAAGTGGCATGCCACAAATCAAAAGCCGTTTGCCGTTCAGTCGCTCAACCACCAGCAATCAAAAGCGCACAGGGATTAATTGTTTGCAAATGAGTTAGCGCAGACAGGCCCCTGGGTCAATCAGTTGATATTTCGTCGCCTTCAAATACCGCAAACGCAATGGCGTAGCCTTTATCATCCGAGATCGACAAATGAGATCGTTGCACACCCATCTCATCTGCCCGTTTCTGCGCACCCGCATACAAAATTACGAAAGGTGCACCGGATCGGTGATGTTTTATCTCAATACCACTGAAGTGAACCCCGCTCCGCATACCAGTGCCAAGCGCTTTTGCTACAGCTTCTTTTGCGGCAAATCGTTTTGCCAGGAAGTTGATCTTGTTTTGGCTGGTTTCGAATTTTGAAAACTCAAAGTCTGTCAGGATTTTTTGCGCAAAACGGTCTCCCCACCGGTCAATGCTCGCACTGACGCGACTGGTTTTAACAAGGTCGGTTCCGATACCTCTAATCATATTTCGTCCGGATTAAGCGCTAACCGCCACTCTGATTGGCAAGCTTACGCCTGCCATTTTTCGTTCAGGTGGTTCTGGTTGCCGTTTGAGCA
>Ga0206123_10001468_pt1 | contig 22059 bp, 17 predicted proteins | sample Helgoland_Spring_2_FD_160086 | JGI IMG/M metagenome (GOLD analysis project Ga0206123, IMG submission 160086) | Pelagic subsurface seawater microbial communities from Kabeltonne, Helgoland, North Sea - Helgoland_Spring_Bloom_20160316_1 | ecosystem: Environmental > Aquatic > Marine > Epipelagic ...
CGTTCACGCCCTGCTCGCGCAGAATGGCGATACGCGGACGCGCCGTATGCACGCTTATATCGGCATAGGGCGCAGCCACATCTTCGGCCATGTCGAAGGCGACATCCGCCGGCAATCCGGGATCCTGATCGTCGAGCAGCGTGTCATATTCACTGGCAGCACAGTCCGGATCGTCGCGTAGCGCCTGAATGGCGTAGCTGGTCCGGGCCCAGCGTCGGTGCAGATCGACCCGCGAGGCCCGATACATCATGTCTTCGCCCCTACGAACCACCAGTGTCTCGTCGACGGTCACGGTGCCAATGTCGTGCGCCGTGACCCCGGCCGCGCGCAGCTCGCCGACGACCACCAAGGCATCGTCCGCCCCGACCTGCAACACCACACCCGGCTCCTCGGCGAACAGCGCTGCGAGCGCGTCGTCTCCGAGCGCATCGACAGAGAAATCGACACCGACGTGGCCGGCAAAGGCCATTTCGGCCACGCAGGCCAGCAGACCGCCGTCGCTGCGGTCGTGATAGGCCTTGATGCGCTGCTCACCGGCCAGGCGCTGCACCACAGCAAACAACTGGCGCAGCTGTTTGGGCTGATCCAGATCCGGCGGCGTATCGCCGATCGCACCAAAGGCCTGCGCCAACGCCGAGGCGCCCAGACGATTGCGCCCATTGCCGAGGTCGGCCAGCACCAGCCGGGTCGGCGCAACGGTTGGCGCGACGAGTTGCGGCGTCAAGGTGTTGCGCGCGTGATTGACGGGCGCGAATGCCGAGACGATCAGCGACAACGGCGCACTCATGCGTTGTTCGGCGTCGTTTTCGTTCCAGACACTGCGCATGGACAGCGAGTCCTTGCCTACCGGAATCGCCAGGCCCAGATCGCTGCACAACTGTTCGCCAACCGCGGCGACCGTGTCGTACAGACGCGCATCCTCGCCGGGCTCGCCGCAGGCCGCCATCCAGTTGGCCGACAAGCGGATATCGGTGAGGTTGTCGATCCGCGCGGCCGCGATATTGGTCACGGCTTCGGCGACCGCCATGCGGCCGGAAGCCGGCGCGTCGAGCAGCGCGACCGGCGTGCGCTCACCCATGGCCATGGCCTCGCCCGTCATCCCGGTATAGCCGCTTGTGGTCACGGCCACATCGGCCACCGGCACCTGCCAGGGGCCGACCATCTGATCGCGGGCGGTCATGCCGCCGATACTGCGATCACCGATGGTGATCAGAAACGACTTGCTCGCGACACTGGGAACCCGCAGCACGCGATTCACCGCTTCGTCGATATCGATCCCGGCGTGATCCCAGACCGGCAGCGAAGCCGGTGCACGCGTCACGTCGCGCTTCATCTTCGGCGTGCGGCCGAGCAGTACGCCCATGGGCATATCGACCGGCTTGTCGCTGTCGGGGCTGTCGGCGTGAGCATCCGAAAGCACCAGCCGCGGCTCGGCGGTGGCGCGGCCCACCACGGCATGAGGACACCGCTCACGGGCGCACAGTGCCGTGAACGCATCGAGCCGATCAGCGGCGATCGCGAGCACATAGCGCTCCTGCGACTCGTTACACCAGATTTCCATCGGCGACAGACTGGCGTCGGCGGCGTCGATATCGCGCAGCTGGACCTGGCCGCCGCGGTCGTCCGCGTCGATGACCTCGGGCAACGCATTGGACAATCCGCCCGCGCCCACGTCGTGGATCGAGGCGATCGGATTGTCACGGCCCAGCGCGATACAGCCCTCGACGACCTCCTGACAGCGACGCTCGATTTCCGGATTGGCGCGCTGTACCGAAGCAAAATCCAATTCGGCGCTGGAACTGCCACTGGCCATCGACGAGGCCGCGCCCCCCCCCAGACCGATGAGCATGGCCGGGCCGCCGAGCACGATCAGCGCCGCCTCGACCGGCACCGCGTGTTTTTCCACGTCATCGGGGCGTACATTGCCCATGCCGCCGGAGATCATGATCGGCTTGTGATAGCCGCGCAGGCCGGTGCCCTCGGATTCGTACTGGAAGCTGCGGAAATAGCCCGTCAACGCCGGCCGGCCGAACTCGTTGTTATAGCGCGCCGCACCGATCGGCCCGTCGCGCATTATGTCCAACGGCGTGGCCACCTGTGGCGGCCGTCTGTCGTCGGTTTCCCAGGGCTGCACATCGCCCGGCAGGCGCAGGTCGGATACGGAAAAGCCGCTCAGACCGGCCTTGGGCCTGCCGCCGCGGCCGGTGGCGGCCTCGTCGCGGATTTCCCCGCCCGCGCCGGTGGCCGCGCCCGGATTGGGCGCGATCGCGGTCGGGTGGTTGTGGGTTTCCACCTTCATGAGGATATGCACCGGCTCCTCGACCAACCGGTAGACGCGGTCGGCGCCCACCAACTGGCGGGCGGCGTGGCGCCCTTCGATGACCGCGGCGTTGTCGCGATAGGCCGAAAGCACGCCCTCCGGCGCGGCGCGATACGAATCGCGGATCATGTCGAACAGCGACTTGGCGCGGGTCTCGCCGTCGATCGTGAATTCGGCATTGAATATCTTGTGCCGGCAATGCTCGGAATTGATCTGGCCGAACATCATCAGCTCGACGTCGGTCGGATCGCGTTCGAGTAACGCATACTGCTCGGCGAGGTATTCGATTTCCTCGCCGGCCAGCGCCAACCCCCAGTCGCGGTTCGCGGCTTCGAGTGCGGACACGCCTTCGGCGGCCAACGGCACACGACGCAGGCCGCGTCGCGCGAGCGTGTCGAACAACTGCGGCAGGCGCTCGGCATTGGGCAGCAGCGACTGGGTCATCGGATCGTGCAGCACGCCGCTTTGTGCCAGCGCTTCGAAATCCGGCGCGCGGCCAAACGAGAACACCACGCCGCGCTCGAGGCGCGTCAGCCCGGCAAGACCGCTGTTGCGAGCAATATCCTCGGCCTTGGTCGACCACGGCGAGACGGTGCCCAGCCGCGGTATCGCGATCACGCCTTCGGGCACGTCGTCACCGCCTTCGACACCCAGGACCGCGAGCAGGCGTCGGCGGGTCTGCTCATCGGGCTCGACGGGGAAAGCCGCCACGAACACCTCGCGCGCCACCAGACTCGCGACATCGATGCCCGCGCCAGCCAGGCCGCCACGCAGGCGCTCGAGCTCGAATTCCGCCAGCGCCGGACCGCCGACGATGATGCTCACAGCCGCGGTGGACGACTCAGCTACCGGTTGACCAGACTGCGCCACGACAGACCCTCGCTTTGGTTGGCGACATGCACCCAGTCGGCCGTGGTCGACAGCGCTTCGGCGAGCGCGGTCCGGGCCAGTTCCGGGCGGTTGTTGGATTCGCTGATATGGGCCACGACCAGCTGTTGCAAGCTCGTGGTATCGATTCGGGCAAGCAGATCGGCCGCCTGCGGATTGCTCAGATGGCCGAGCTCGCCGCCGACACGGCGCTTGAGCGATGCCGGATACGGGCCGCTCGCCAGCATCGCGGGATCGTGATTGCACTCAAGAACCAGCGCGTCGCAGGCATCGACCATCTCGCGTACATGCGGCGTCGCATAGCCGCTGTCGGAGAGAATACCGAGACGCTTGTCGCCGTTACCGACGATCAGCTGCGCGGGTTCGCGCGCGTCGTGCGGCACCGGATAGGGAAACAGCTCCAGATCGCCGATCGCGAACGGCTCGTGCGGGGAATACAGCTCGGTCGCCGCGAGCACATCGGTTGCCTTCGCCGCCTGCGTACCCGGGGTGAGCCAGACCGGCACATCGTGACGGCGCGAAAAACGGGAGACGCCGCGCCAGTGGTCGTCGTGTTCGTGGGTGATGACCAGCGCATCGATATCGGCGGGCGTGAGCTCCAGGCGTGCCAGCCGGCGCTCCATCTCGCGCGCGGAAAAACCGCAGTCGACGAGCAGCCGGGTATCGGCGTATTCGACGACCAATGCGTTGCCCTTGCTGCCGCTGCCCAGCAACGCGAATCGCATGGACCGGCTGCGTTCGGTCATGCGCGGCTCACGCCCCGCCACCCGGGCTACCACCACCGGGGCCATGGCGGGTATAGACCGGAAACGGGCGCACCTTGCTGTCGCCGTCGGCGGGCGTGACCCGGGCCGTGCCGCGCCGCGTGACCTCGTCGATACGGATCACCGAATGCATCGGGACATGAAAACGCTCGACATCGGCGAATTCGCTGGCGAGTTTTTCCTCGGCCGGGTCGATCACGACCGATGAGCGTTCGCCGAACACCAGCTGCTCGATCTCGACGAACCCGAACAGCGCGCCCTGGGACACCGAGCGAGCGAACACCTCGTAGACTTCACCCTGATTGAAGAAAGCCACGCGGTAGAGACGCTGCTTGGGGTCTGCTGAGGGCATGGCAGGCCGGTCCAGGAATCAGAGAAGATGGCGGAGAGGGTGGGATTCGAACCCACGTGGGACTTGCGCCCCCAACCGATTTCGAGTCGGTGCCGTTATGACCGCTTCGGTACCTCTCCGTAAACTTGTTCCATTCGCCGTCGATCAGCCACTGACGGCGAGCGGTGAAGTCGCGTATGTTAAATGATTACGGCATCTTTCCCAACATCCAAGACGCACGACATGCCGAAAACATGATCGAAAACCACCCTGCCCGGCTCATTGGATCATCCGCCAGGCTCCACACAACCGCTCGCAAGCATGGCCACGGTCGCATTTAGCCTCAGGCTTATGATCGTGACCGCGTTGGCGCTGGTACTCGCTACCTGCTCGCCGCGCGTGCCTCTGCTTGACCAGATCGACACGCTGGGTGTGCTTCGGGTCGCGACGGTGAACTCCGCATCCACATATTACCTCGATGCCGACGGCCCCACGGGGCTGGAGTACGACCTCGTGCGCGCATTTGCCAAAGAGAGAGGGCTCGAGCTGGATTGGCACATCCTTGCGAATCGCCAGGCCGTGTTCGAAGCGGTAGCCGACAATCGCGTGGATATGGCCGCGGGTCTTCCGATCAGCGCCGCGCGCCGGCAGCGGGTCCGGTTCACACCCGCCTATACCGAACTGCGGCTGGAAGTCGTCTACCGCGCCGGCCGCTACAAACCCGACGATCTGTCGGCCCTATCCGGTCATCTGACCCTGCCCGCGCATACCGCACTGGCCGACTGGCTGCATTCGCGGCATCCCGATATTGCATTCGAGGTCGATCCGGTGGCCAACACCGAGGAACTGATGGATCGCGTGGCCAACGGCGATCTCGATGCCACCATCGCCAACGCCGACCTGGTGGCCATGAACCAGCGCTACTATCCGGCATTGCGTGTTGCCTTCAAGGTGCCGAACGTACGCGAGCGTGCAGCCTGGGCATTCGCCCGGGATCTCGCCACAGGCGGCGACAGCCTGTACAACAAGGCCATTGCGTATCTGGAAGACAGCAAACGCAGCGGCCGGCTGAACATCCTGCACGACCGCTATTTCGGGCATATCGAACGCCTGGGCTTCGTCGGCGGGCAGGAGTTCGCGCGCCAGGTGGACGCACGCCTGCACCGGTGGCGACGTTACTTCAAGCGGGCCGGCGATCAACACAACCTGGACTGGCGGCTACTCGCCGCAACCGGCTATCAGGAATCGCACTGGGACAAGGATGCCGTGAGTCCGACAACCGTACGCGGGATCATGATGCTCACGGAAGCCACGGCCTCGGAAGTCGGCGTGAGCAACCGCCGCGATCCACTGCAAAGCATCAACGGCGGCGCGCGCTACCTCGTTCAGTTGCTGGAACGACTACCCGCCGAAATCACCGAACCCGACCGCACATGGTTCGCACTCGCGGCCTACAACATCGGTTACGGCCACGTCATGGACGCGCGCCGGCTGCTGATGGACCGCAACCGAAATCCGAACCTTTGGGTCAACCTGCGCGACGCATTGCCCTGGCTGACGCAGGATCGCTACCTCGGGGGAACACGCTACGGCTATGCCCGTGGCCTGGAAGCCAAGGCCTATGTCGGCAACATCCGCGCCTACTACGACATCCTGGTCTGGATGACCAGCGATGAAATCACCGAAAAACCGGCCGCGCTGGACAAGAAAGAGTCCGCGGCCGGCGCCGAGGTCGATGAACCACCGCAGATATTGATCGACTCCCCGGCATTCTGACCCGAACCGGATCGAAAACAGGCACGGCCCCGATAAAGCCGCGTACGCGCGAGCGCACCGCACGCGGCTTCGGGGACGGCAGACGTATCGTTATGCGGTAAAGCGGTTATGCAGGCCGCATTCGCGGTTGCCCAGAACCTTGGTCGGATCGTAGTAGCTGGTCTCGTCGGGCAGATCGAACTTCTCGCGGTATGCCTGCATATCCGCTTCGGTCCATTCCAGTACCGGCGCGACCTTGACCACACCGCCCGGTTTGTCCTGCGACACGATTTCCATGTTCTTGCGGAATTCGGTCTGATCGCGGCGCACCGCCGTCAGCCACACGTCCGGCGCCATCGTCTCCATCGCTCGGCCGAAGGGCTCGAGCTTGACCTGGCGGGTGAACTCCTCGTGCTGCGGGTCATCCACGTCCGGAATGCCCATGAGCGCATCGCGCCGCGCCGCGGACATCAACGGATTGAACACATGGATGTTCAGGCCGAGATCGGTGATCAGTTTTTCGGCAAACAGGTAGGTCTTGCGCGTGGCGTACCCGGAATCGATCCACACCACCTGCATGTCCGGCTGTGCCTGGCTGGCCAGATGCAGGATCACGGCTTCGTTGGGGCCGAAGTTCGTGGTGACAATGGTCTTGCCGTCGAGCCCGACGGCCCAGTTCACGATGTCCTGCGGGTGCTGGCCCGCCAGATCGGTATTGGCTTGTGCGATGTCGACTTGCATGACTGTGATCCTCGATTTGATAGCTAGGCGGGCCGACACGGGCGCCCGCAGGAATACATTAGTTATTTTAAGTGCAAAAACGTTATTTTAAAGTCGGAGGGTTAGACCCTCGAAGCATAAGTTTATTGCTGAAGCCATCAAGCGGCTGTCGCCGAGACCGCGTGCGACCGTGCATGGACACCTGTTGCGTCATATCAGACACGGCCAAAGTTGGCTACAATAACCGCCTTTTCACGCAAGCTCGCGAAACCTATGGCCCAGTACATCTACACGATGAACGGCGTCGGCAAGGTCGTCCCGCCGAAAAAGCACATCCTGCGCGACATCTCGCTGTCGTTCTTCCCGGGCGCCAAGATCGGCGTGCTCGGCTACAACGGCGCCGGCAAGTCGACCCTGCTGCGCATCATGGCCGGTGTCGATACCGAATTCGAGGGCGAAGCCCGTCCGATGCCGGGCATCAATATCGGTTATCTGCCGCAGGAACCGCAGCTCGACGAATCCAAGGACGTGCGCGGCAACGTCATGGAAGGCCTCGGCGATATCGCCGAACAGCTGGCGCGTTTCAACGCCATCAGCGAAGCCTTCGCCGACCCGGACGCCGACTTCGAGGCCCTGCTCGCCGAACAGGCCGAGTTGCAGGAAGCCATCGACGCCGTCGACGGCTGGGAAATCAACAACACGCTGGATCGCGCGGGCGAAGCACTCAACCTGCCCGCCTGGGAAGCCGACGTCGCGAAACTGTCCGGTGGCGAACGCCGCCGCGTGGCCCTGTGCCGGCTGCTGCTGTCCAAGCCGGACATGCTGCTGCTCGACGAGCCCACCAACCATCTGGACGCCGAATCCGTGGCCTGGTTGGAGCGTTTTCTCAAGGACTTCCCCGGCACCGTCGTGGCCGTCACCCATGACCGCTATTTCCTCGACAACGTCGCCGGCTGGATTCTCGAGCTCGACCGCGGCCATGGTATTCCGTGGCAGGGCAACTATTCGTCCTGGCTGGAACAAAAAGACAAACGCCTGGAGCAGGAGCAAAAGTCCGAAAGCGCGCACCAGAAAGCGGTCAAGGCCGAGCTGGAATGGGTACGCTCCAACGCCAAGGGCCGCCAGTCCAAGTCCAAGGCGCGCCTGAAGCAATTCGAGGAGCTGCAGTCAAGGGAATACCAGAAACGCAGCGAAACCAACGAGATCTATATCCCGCCGGGTCCGCGGCTGGGCGATCTCGTGTTCGAAATGAACGATGTCACCAAGAGCTACGGCGATAACACGCTCTACGAGAACGTCTCGCTCAAGGTGCCCCAGGGCGCGATCGTGGGCATCATCGGTCCCAACGGCGCCGGCAAGACAACGCTGTTCCGTATGCTCAACGGCGAGGAACAGCCGGATTCCGGCGAGATCCGCGTCGGCGACACCGTTGATCTGGCCTATGTAACGCAATCGCGCGAGGAGCTGGACTCCTCCAAGACTGTCTGGGAGGAAGTCTCGGGCGGCCAGGACATCCTGCAGATCGGCAATTACGAGATTCCGTCACGCGCCTATATCGGCCGTTTCAACTTCAAGGGTGGCGACCAGCAGAAACGCGTCTCGGAGCTATCCGGCGGTGAACGCAATCGCCTGCAGCTGGCAAAGCTGCTGCAGAAAGGCGGCAACACTCTGCTGCTCGACGAACCCACCAACGACCTGGACGTGGAAACCCTACGCGCGCTCGAGGAAGCCCTGCTGGAATTCCCCGGTGCCGCGCTGGTCATCTCGCATGACCGCTGGTTCCTCGACCGCATCACCACCCATATCCTCGCCTTCGAGGACGACGAGGTGGTATTCATCGAAGGCAATTACCAGGACTTCGAAGCCGACCGCAAGCGCCGCCTCGGCAGTGCCGCCGAAGGCTCGGCCAAGGCCAAGCACCGAAAGCTGGCCTGATCGGCCACGCAACCCTTGCCCTCGTAAGCCCTCGATCATCGATCGGGGGCTTTTCATTTGGGACATGGGGACGCGATTGGCCTTGATTCCGGGTGAGTAGGTGGTCCGCTAACGACACAAATCGGCCATCGAGCAGCCGATGGAAAATCATGGTTGGATTGTGCGTCAGACAATATGTCGATATTATTGGACATATGGACGAGATAAAAGCCATCGACAGTTTTTCGGCGCTCGCACAGGAAACGCGGCTCGCGGCTTTCCGGCTACTCGTGCGTCACGAGCCGAACGGCCTGCCCGCGGGCGCGATCGCGCGGCGGCTGGATGTGCCGCACAACACCATGTCGGCGCATCTGGCCGTGTTGGCACGCGCGGGGCTGGTCCGGTCACAACGCCAGAGCCGCTCGATCATTTATCGCGCCCATCTCGACCATGTCCAGGAAACCATACGGTTTCTCGTGCGCGACTGTTGCGGCGGCAGTCCGCAGGTCTGTCGGCCGCTGCTGGATTCACTGGCCGACGACACAGCCCATACCGATGAATGAGGAACGGCAATGCAGCCATTGATCTATCACAACCCGAATTGCGGTACGTCACGCAATACGCTAGCCATGATCGAGGCCTCCGGCGAAACGCCCGAGGTCGTGGAGTACCTTGACAATCCACCCTCCCGCGAGCGGCTCATGTGGCTGCTCGATCAAATGGGGATCACGCCGCGCGACCTGCTGCGGCGAAAGAACACGCCGTACGACGAGCTCGGGCTGGATGACCCGACGCTGACCGACGACCAGCTCATCGACGCGATGATGACGCACCCTATTCTGATCAACCGGCCGATCGTGGTCACCGGCAAGGGCGTGCGTCTGTGCCGGCCCTCCGAACAGGTTCTGGACTTGCTGCCCACCCCGATCGAGACATTCACCAAGGAAGACGGCGAAGTCGTCATCGGCTCAGAGGACGCATGATGACGGAACACGGTGATCCTGGCGATCTGCCCAATATCGATCCGGAATCGCTTCACCCGATCGCGGTGGATGCACTGATCGGGCCGGACACGGCACGGCATGCGCCGCGCATTCTCATCCTGTACGGCTCTTTGAGGTCACACTCCTACTCACGTTTTCTCGCCGAGGAAGCGGCCCGCCTGCTGCGCTGGTTCGGTTGCAAGGTGCGTTTGTTCGATCCCGCCGGCCTACCCCTGCCCGACGACGCGGCCTCCGATCACCCGCGCGTGCAGACACTGCGGGAGCTGGCCACCTGGTCGGAAGGCATGGTGTGGATCAGCCCGGAACGCCATGGTGCGATGACCGGCATCATGAAGGCCCAGATCGACTGGATTCCACTGTCGCTGGGCGGCATGCGCCCGAGCCAGGGCAAGACGCTGGCGGTGATGGAGGTCTCCGGCGGCAGTCAGAGCTTCAATGCCGTCAACCAGCTGCGTCTGCTGGGCCGCTGGATGCGGATGGTGACCATCCCGAACCAGTCGTCCGTACCCCGGGCGTTCGCGGAATTCGACGATCACGGGCGTATGAAGGATTCGCCCCTGTATCGACGCGTGGTCGACGTCTGCGAGGAACTCGTGAAGTTCACCTGGCTGATGCGTGACCGGGCCGAGTATCTGACCGAGCGCTATTCCGAGCGCGTGGAAAGCGCCGAAGAAACGTCCCGACGCGTCAACCAGGTCGCGCACTGAACGCCTGACTACCCGGAACTTTGTTCATGCTGGCACTCGCCATCTTCATCGCTACGCTCGGACTCGTCATCTGGCAGCCGAAAAAACTGGGCATCGGCTGGAGCGCCCTGGGTGGCGCGGCCGTCGCGCTGGCGAGCGGCGTCGTCCAGTGGAGCGATGTCGGTGTGGTCTGGCATATCGTCTGGGATGCCACGTTCACCTTCGTCGCGTTGATCATCATTTCGCTGATTCTCGACGCGGCCGGCTTCTTCTCCTGGGCGGCGCTGCATATCGCACGCTGGGGCAACGGGCGCGGGCACCTGTTGTTTCCGCTGATCGTATTGCTGGGCGCCGTGATCGCGGCATTCTTCGCCAACGACGGCGCGGCCCTGCTGCTCACACCGATCGTGATCGCGATTCTGGTGCGGCTGAACTTCTCTGCCCCCGCCGCGCTCGCATTCATCATCGCCACCGGCTTCATTGCCGACACGGCCAGCCTGCCGCTGGTGATCTCGAACCTCGTCAACATCGTCAGCGCCAATTTCTTCGATGTGTCGTTCGGCCGCTACGCCGCCGTCATGGTGCCGGTGAACCTGGTCTCGATCGTCGCGACACTCGTGGTGCTATGGCTCGCGTTCGCACGGCGTGTTCCACGGCACTACAAGACAGATCGGCTCGAGCACCCCGCCGACGCGATCATAGACCCGTACGTGTTTTGGGCAGCGACGCCGGTGCTCGCCATCCTATTGGCGGCTTACTTCATCCTGGCGCCGTGGCATGTGCCCTTCTGTTTTGTGACCGGCGCCGGTGCGCTCGTTCTCGTCGGCATCGCCGGACGCTGGTGGCGTGGCGGCAATGGGGCCACGATCGCGCTGGGCCCGGTGATGCGCAACGCCCCCTGGCAGATCGTGCTGTTTTCCATCGGCATGTATCTGGTGGTTTACGGCCTGGCACAGGCCGGCCTGACACAGTACGGCGTGACGGTGCTCGACTGGCTCGGCCAGCAAAATGCTTTCGTGGCCACCATCGGCACGGGGTTTGTCTCGGCTCTGGTCGCCTCGGTGATGAACAACATGCCCTCGACGCTGATCGGCGCACTGGCGATCAAACAGGCGCACGTACCCGAACTGACCCGTGAACTGATGATCTATGCCAACGTGATCGGCAACGATCTCGGCCCGAAATTCACCCCCATCGGCAGCCTGGCCACGCTGCTGTGGCTGCATGTGCTGGCCAGCAAGGGCCATCGCATCGGCTGGGGCCAATACATGAAAGTGGGCCTGATACTCACGCCGCCGGTCCTATTGGCAACGCTGATCGCGCTGGCGATCTGGTTGCCATTGATCACGTCACCCTGATGGATGGGCTGAACGGCTCGTCATAAACTACGGTGCCCAAGCCCAAGGATTATGGTTGTCGGATCAACGGACCCGATCCGACTACGGCGGGGGGCGGACACCAGCCTCTTCACGCGCGCGACCTGGCATCAGCCGGAAAACAGACCGCCGACCGCCAGCTACGATGGTCCGCCCCCGATAGCACGAAGCGACAGGAACCGCCGCGCGCGACGCCAGCGACGGAGTAACAGGCCTTCGGCCAGCAAGACAATCACCAGCGACAGCCCGAGCAGGGGCACGAGCATCCCCAATGCCAGCGTCGCCACAACCAATAGCACACTGCGGCGCCGGTGTCCCCGCGGCGCCGGCGCACCGAGCTGCCCCTGCGGCCTTCGACGCCACCACAACACAACACTGGATACCGACAGCAGAACGAGGCCAAGCAGCACCAGCAGATTGAAAAGCTGATTCGCCAACCCGAGGAAAGCACCCTCGTGGAGGGCAATACCATAGCCGACCGTGCGATCAATCCAGTGCCGCTGATCGAAGCCCCGGCGACCAACGGCACGACCGGTGGCCGGATCCATTTCCACGGTGGCACGCAGCGGCCGGTTGGCGGCCTGCGATTTCAGCCGCCAGTAGCGCGAGCCATCCACCGGCGGCCGGATTTCCACCGGCGGTGCCAAACCGAGCGCCCGCGCATTGGGAACCAGGCGATCAAGCGCGGCTGGCGACGCGGTACGGGCGCTGCGATCGAGCTCCCGCCGATTCCTTGCGTCGGCCTCGCTGCCGCGCGACCAGTCCTGTTCCACCGCCGCCGTACCGGTCAGGTTCCGCACGCTAGTCAAGTAACCGCCCCAGTTCTTGGCCCAGGGCAGCCCCGATAGGATCAGGACCACTGCAAACAGCGACACCCATACGCCGGTGACCGCATGCATGTCTCGCCAGAAGACCCGCCCCGCACGCCGTAATCGCGGATAGAACACCCCGGCCACGCGTTGTCGGCCGCGCGGCCACCACAGAAACAAGCCCGTCAGCAGCATGACGATAGCCCAGCTGGCCGCCAGTTCGACCAGCATCGAGCCCCAACGACCCGCCATCAGCTCGCCGTGCAGATGGAACACCAGCCGTAGAAACCGACTTTGTTCGTCCACGGTCTTGAGAATGGCGCCGGTGCCCGGATGCACATAAACCCGTGTCTCGTGCTCCCCCTCGCCCACGAGTATCTGACGCGCGTCATTGGGCGCGTCAGGCAGCACATAACGGTGCACCACCGAGCCGGGCACCGCACGCTGCGCGGCAACCGCGAGTGCCGACGGTGGCAACGGCTGTCGTCTGAGTTGCAGGTCGTTGTACGGGCGGTCGATCAATGCCTGTATCTGCGGCTTGAACAGATAGATACCACCGGTCACCGACAACCACAGAATGAACGGCACGGTGAACAGGCCGGCATAGAAGTGCCAACGCCAGACGCAGCGATACCAACGCTCCGGGCGCCCCCGCGCTTCATCGCGCCCTGCTTCGATCGGCCCCGTCTTGGCGATCAGAAATCTCCGGTGTAGCGCAGACCGGCCACGAACGTGCGGCCCGGGTACGGATGAAACACGAAGGCTTTTTCGTTGAATACGTTATCCACACCGAAATCCAGATCCACCGAATCCAGGTGCACGGTCGCCTTCATATCCACAAAGTGAAACGAGGAGACACAGAAATAGGTCTCGCAGCGGGAGCCACTGTCATTCTCGAGATTGCGCTCCGGTGTATTCTGATAGCGAAAGTTCGTGGCCAGATCCAGCCTCGAAGACACGCCATAACGTAGCGACGCATTGGCTCGCCATTCGGGCACCCGCGGGAATTGATTGCCTTCAAGATCTGGATTGAGATCGTTTTCCGTGACCTCGGTGTCGTTCCAGGACACGTTGGCATCCACGTCGAGTCCGTAAATCAGTACATCGCTGGCCGCGACGACCAGATCAGCGCCCCAGCTCTCGACCTCACCTATATTGGTCACCAGCGACTGACTGACTGGCTCTCCGGTCACGCCATCGGGCAGAATGATGGTCTGCGAAAACAGCGTGTCCTCGACGGTCTGGCGATAACCGGAAACGGTGACCGCGACATTGCCGAAATGGCGCGTACCGGTAAGCTGCAGATCCACACCGCGCTCCGGACCCAGATCCGGATTGAAGCCATTGAGATCGAGCGCCCCCACGTTCGGGCCAAATGAAATCAGATCCGCCTGATAGAGCTCGCCAATGGTCGGGAAACGCGTGGCCTTGGCGGCCGAGAATACAATCTCCGTGTCGCGGCCCGGCGTAAAGGCCAATGCCGCCTTGGGCGACCAGGCGTCGAGTCGGCGCGCGGGATAATCGACTTCGTTATCGCCGTCGACGAGAAAACCGTCACTGGCCCGCCAGCGCTCGTAACGCAATCCCAGGGTCAGCGCGAACTGCTCCGTCAACGTCCATTCATCCTCGACAAACACGCCGAGCAGGCGTGTCTGACCGCCGGAGGCGTTGCGGGGTTCGAGGTGGGTGGCCGCGAGAAAATCATCGGCGGTGCGCGTGCGACTGCTGCCCTTGTAGTCGCGATAGGACAATCCCGTCGCAATAGCGTGCCGGCCGAAGCCTCGCTCGCCCGTGACCCTGGCATTGTTCCAGCTGGATTCGTTGTCGGTGACCAGCCCTGCACGCGGAATGATCCCGGTGTTCAAGTCGGCGGCGTTGGATTGCCGCTCCCGATCATCCAGTGTCTCGAAGCGGCTTACGGTCACGTCCATGTTCCACCCCGCCATACGCCCTTCCAGTCCCAGACCGGTCAATAATTCAGTGGTCTCCGACGCGTACTGCCGCACGCCGGATATGCCCACGAACGTCGGCCTGCCGGCGTCATCGACCAGAAAGCTTTCGGGGTTGAGTCTTTCCTCCTGATCGACCAGTAACGCGCCCAGTCCACGCAGGCGCCAGTTGTCGTTCAGGCCGATCTCGCCGCGCAGCCGAAACTGATCTTCGGTGGAATCCACAACCGAGTCCTGTGCCGCAATGCGTAGCGGAAAACCTGGACCGTTGTCCACGATCGCCTGATCGGCAAAGGGCGAATCGGCCGCCGCCGTACGCCATTGCTGCGGCTGGCCGTCGTTGTTGAAATGCCGATAACCCAGCGCCACGCCACCGTCGTTACCCACCGGAAGCTCCAATTGGGTATCGACGGCATATCCCAGTAGATGTTCGTCGGTATCGTAGTAGTCGTAGTCCTGCGCGAAAGTCTGCACATTGACGCGAACCTTGCGCTCGGTGATGTCGCGTGTGTCCAAACGCAATACGCCGCCCAGCGCGTTGCCCGAATAACGTGCCGAGGTCGGCCCGTAGATAATCTCCGCGCGCCCAATGTCGCTGGGGCCCAATACCGCCCACTTCGGGGCAGTGCCGAAATCCGCCCCCAGAAAATCGGAAATGAGAAAGCCGTCCACGGTAACCAGTGAACGCGGTGTCTGCGTGGTGTGCGTGTTGCGAAACGACAACGTCGAATTGGCATCGCCGATATAGCGCTTGCGCACGATCAAGTTCGGCGCGTAACGCACTGCATCTTCCGCGTTGATCGTGTTGATCGACTCGATCTGATCGGCCTCGATGGCAACCCCGAGCGCCGGCGTATGCAACTCTTCCAGACCATCTGCCCGGCCCGTTTCACCGCTGACCGTCAATGCGGGCAATGCCAGCACGCTGCCGGTCTGGTCCACCGTGTCCCGCGTGTTGGTGCTGTCCGACGCCGCCGGCGTCTGAGCGGCCACCGCCAGCGGACTCAGCAAAAGAACGGCGGTGGCGGTCCACAGATGAGGGGGCCACCGCTCATTGTCTCGCGGTTGCATTACGGCTCCGGTTGGTTGACTGACGGCTGGCACGTTCGTGGGCAGCCGGGACAGAGCCTAAACAGCACGCGAAACCCCGGGAATGTGACAAATTGTCGCGGCACGATCGCCGGGCATCGGGTAAGCGAACGACGGCTGCAGCAACCGCGCCACGGACGGGGTCCGCATACGTCGCTGATTGACGCACTTCTGCTTAATCGCTGCCGGCACATCCGCTACACTGGCCCGATGCAAGATACAGACACTCTCGATGACATCGCGGCACAGCTCGCGCGGCTCGCCGACGTCCAGGAAGCACGACTGACCGACGAGCGGCGCGCTGTCGGCGGCGACATCGACTGGTCGGCGAATGCGTTTCGCTGGCGCGACGACGGCCGCCTGCAGGCGATTGAAAACCCGCGCGCTCTACCGCTCGAGCGGCTACACGGCATCGACACGCAAAAGGATCGTCTGGTCGCCAATACGCGTCAGTTCGTCGCCGGCGCACCAGCCAACAATGCCCTGCTCTGGGGCGCGCGCGGCACCGGCAAGTCGTCGCTGGTCAAGGCGCTATTACCCGCTTTCGTGGACGACGGGCTGCGCATTGTGGAAGTGCCGGCGCACCGGCTGGTCGATCTGCCGGATCTCGTCGCCACGCTCGCCGGTCGACCCGAACGTTTCGTTGTCTACTCCGATGACCTGTCGTTCGAGGCCGGCGATGGCAGCTACAAGGCACTGAAAGCCGTGCTTGACGGCTCGCTGGCCGCCGCGCCGGACAACGTCGTGATTTACGCGACGTCCAATCGCCGGCACCTGCTGCCGGAATACCAGTCGGAAAACCAGGCGTCGCAGACGGTGGATGCCGCCAATGGCGAGATCCACCACGGTGAGGCAGTGGAGGAAAAGATCTCGCTGTCCGAGCGCTTCGGCCTGTGGCTGTCGTTCTATCCTTTCAATCAGGCCAATTATCTGGCCATCACGGCCCGGCATCTGGCGGCACACGACATCGACGCCGCCATCGGCACAGACCAGCCCTGGGAACGCGCCGCCCTGCAATGGGCGCTGGCGCGCGGCAACCGCAGCGGCCGTACCGCCGAACAATTCGCGCGCGACTGGGCGGGCAAGCAGGCCCTCGGCTAGGAGCCGTCTGCTGGTGCGGCTACCAACCGCTCACCGCAACGGCGACACATGTACCTCGTGCCACGACGCGCACGCTTGTGCCGAATACTGGTCAGCCAAGCCGGCTCGTCGCAACCACAGGCGTAGCGAAAATGTCTGAGCCGCCGCGCCGGTTCGGTCGGTAACGTATGACAGGGTTCGGGCGCCACGCCGAAAGCGGTCATCAGTGCCTTCCATTCCGGGCCGTGCGGGCGAGCGCCGTGACCATGAATACGGTGCACGGCGACATGCGCGACTTCATGCGGCACCGTTTCGGCCAGTATGTCGTCCGGATGTGAAGCCAGCAACGCGGCATTGATGCGTATACGGTCGGTGTCGCGCCGCCGGCGCGCCAGCATCGCCTGGCCGGCGGCGCGGCCGCGCAGATCGAAGCCCACCGACGGGATGGGCAGGCGCTTTGCGCTGGCGCCGGTGAGATTGCGCGCCCGATCGATCCAGTACCGCACCTGCTCGCAGGCTTGTGCCTGCAATGCCTCTGTGTCGGATGTCGGGTACGCCGATTGCGTCATGCCGCGGGCCGATGAATGATTCAAACGCGTCAGGATACCTGTCTGTGGCTAGCTGCGGCAGTCCGCTGCCGGGGCGGCGCCGACATCGCCAGCACCTGACGCCACGCGAGGCGCTGACGCCGTATCCAGTCGGCATCGTCGAGCTTGTCGCGCAACGTATACGGAAACTGCTGGCTGAGTTCGGCCAGCCGCCGATCCGCGGCTTCGCGCGCGGCCCGCAGGCGATCATGCTCGGCGCGCAACGCCACCACGGCCTGCGGCAGCCACGCGGGGCCCGATGTGCGCGTCTGGTGCCAAAGCGCCGTGAGTGCCGGCAGATCGCCACCGCGGTAGGCGCGCAATGTTTTCGACCAGTCCGCGGCCCGCCGATCGCTTGCGGCCACCGGCATAACCTGCGGGTGCAGAACGGCGAGCAGGCGACGAAAAAGCTGCCGGGCCCGCTCGGACTGGCCGCTGTCCAGCGGGCGCCAGGCTAGTCTTTTTGAGCATTGCTCACGCGCACGGCTGGTGTGCTCGTCATTATGGGCGTCGTGCATCAGGTCGCCGAATGCAACCCAGTAGCGCGCTGCCCATTCCGGTCCATCGTGGTAGCGCCAGTCCGCCTCGATCGCCAGTGCGCGACACAACTGCCGGCGCTCCCGGCGCGCCGCATGGCGCAGACGGGCATAGGCCGGATGAATCGCGTGCATCGTTTTATGGGGTCCCATGATCGCTCCTGTGTTGGCCTCGGACACAGGATGGCGCGGGCGGTGGGTCAAACCGTGACCCTGGGCTGTATTTTCTTACAATTTTTCTGAGATACCCTCAGGCGTGGCGTCGTACCGGGCCGATGCGGCACGCAGTTGCTCGGCAGCCATCGCGCGCAACGTCGCCGGCGCTACGACTTCGGCCTGGGGGCCATAGGCCAGCACGTCACGCAGTAATTCCTCAGGCGCGGCGTACGGCACACGTAGCTCATAGCTGCCGTTGTCGAGCCATGCGCCGTGCTGCTCGGGATGCCATTGTTCGTCGGCTACCCAGCGGGCGGCGGTGGCCGAAAACCGGACGATCGCGACGTGCTCGGGCTGCCCGGAAAAGATGCCGTAACCGCCCCCGAGTTCGGCGTCCAGATCGGCGCTGTCCATGTCGCGCGCGGCGTCATCGTTCATTTCGGCATCGCGAATACGATCCAGCGAGAAGCTGCGCAGCCCCTCGGCGCCATGACACCAGGCATCGAGATACCAGTTGTCGCGGTAATAGGTCAGCCGCTGTGGCGATACCGTGCGTTCACTGACGGTATCGCGCGCCCGGCCGTGATAGCGGATGGCCAGCTGCCGCCGCATCGCCAGTGCGCCAGCCACCTCGGTGAATGCCACACCCGGCGCACGCGCGGTGGCACGCAGAATACGCGTACGCCGGGCGAGTTCGCCGGTACCCATCGCGCGGCTCTCCAGAATCCGTTCCAGGCGCTGGCGAACGGGCGCGAGATCGGCGGCGAGCAGGCCCGGCTGGACCGTTTCCAACAGCTGATCCATAGCCAGCAACGACACCAGTTCCGAAGCATTGAACCAGAGGCCGGGCAGCTCAAAGTGCGTGTCCGGCGCGCCCTCGCCCGTCCGGGCGTAGTAATAGCCGTTGTATTCGCGGTCGTATTCGATCGGGGCATCCAGATACAGCCGCATATCGCGGATGATGCGCTTGACCGTGGCCGGCGAGCATTCCAGGCGCTCTTCGAGCGTGGTCTTGGCAATCGGACGGCGTGCGCTTGCCAGCTCCCGGTGCAGAGCATAGATACGATCGAACAGATTCATCCCCCAAGTCTAGGGTGCTTGCCGAGCGCTGCAAACAACCTTCTATTGCCGCAGCAAGCGATCGTAATGCTTGCAGGGAGCGATCGCACTGCACAAACTGGCGTCTTGCTCAAATCCGGTATTCACCACGTCACCGATGATATCTCTGCACGAAACAATCCGCGTGGCCCGCGATGTGGCGGTGTGCTACCGCTATCTGGTCGATTTTTCCACTTGCGAACAGTGGGACCCGGGCGTCTACCGGGCGGCGAAGCGCACGCCGGGTACGCCGCGTATCGGTACCGAGTTCGATGTCACGCTTACCGTGTTCGGCCGCCGCATGACGCTGCGCTATGTGATCGAATCCCTGCAGGCGGATGCCCGTATCGAGTTGCGCGCCACCGGTGACGGCATTCAATCGCGCGAGGTCATCACCCTGACCCCGGACGCTGCCGGCACAACCGAAGTCGACTACCGGGCGGACTTCGAACTGACCGGCCCCATGCGCGCCACCGGCCCACTGGTGAAACCGTTGTTTCGGCGCATCGGCCGTCACGCCGTGGCTGGGCTCAAGCGGGCGCTGGAAATCGATTCGCGCCCGCCGCGCCAGGGCTGGCGCAGCTATGCCGCGGATCGCAGCCTGATTGCGGCCGCGCCGGCCTTCACCGAGCGCGGTTATCGGACGCTGGACGACAAGTCACACAGCGAATACATGGACCAGCGCGTGGTGGTGATTACCGGCGCCACCAGTGGTATCGGCCGCGCCGCGGCCGGGGAATATGCCCGCCTGGGCGCGTCCGTGGTGCTGGTCGGGCGCGACCAGGAACGCCTTCGGACGACAGCCGCGCACGTGCGCGACTTCGCGGGCTGCGACGCCGACCGAGTGACGACCATTCTCGCCGACCTGCTCAGCATCGGCGATGTACAGGCCGCGGCCGCACGCATCGCCACGGCGCATCCGCGCATCGACGTGCTGGTCAACAACGCCGGCGCGATGTTCGAGGAACACGAACTCACCGGCGATGGACTGGAACGCACGGTCGCCATCAACCTGATGGCACCATTCGTACTCACCGAAGGGCTCATGGACGCGCTGATCGCCGCCGAAGGCCGTGTGGTCAACATGTCCAGCGGCGGCATGTACCTGCAGCCGCTGGTGCTCGACGACATGAATTTCGAGCACGAGGCTTTCGACGGCACCAAGGCCTATGCCCGCGCCAAACGCGGACTGGTCGCACTCAACCGCCACTGGGCGCGGCGCTATGCCGAGTCCGGTGTACGCTTCAACGCCATGCACCCAGGCTGGGTGGCCACGCCCGGGGTGACCCGGTCGCTGCCCGGCTTCAACCGGGTGATGGGTGGCTTTCTGCGGGATGCGCGCATGGGCGCGGACACCGCTGTATGGCTGGGCGCGTCCACGGCGGCGGGCCAATGCACGGGCGAATTCTTCTTCGATCGCCAACCGCACCCCACGGCTGTGCTGCCCAACACGGCCGTACTGCCCAGCCAGGCACAGAGCCTGTACGGCTGGTTGCGCAACGAGACCGGCGTGACGGTTCATGGCCTCGGATAGCCACGAACAACGCAGTCGCCGCCGGCGCCTGTTCGGCGTTGGCGTGCGCAGCCTGGGGCGCGGCCTGTTGCACAACATGCCGGGCTACGATCGCGCCAAGAGCTGGCAGAAAACCGGCGAAGACTGGTTCGACACCCTCGGCGGACTCAAGGGCGCCGCCATGAAGCTGGGCCAGATCGCGGCCCAGTACCGCGACTTTCTGCCGGAACAGCTCACCGAACAGCTCGCCCGCCTGCAACGCGACGCCGACCCCTGGGCTTTCGAGCGCCTGGAGCCGGTACTCGCGGCCGAATGGAGCGAGGAACAGCAGGCGCAGATCGCGGATATCGACCCCGACGCCCTGGCCGCGGCGTCGATCGGTCAGGTCCATGCGGCAAAGCTCGCCGACGGCCGCGACGTGGTCGTCAAGATCCGCTACCCCGGGGTGGCGGACGCGGTCGATGCGGATATCTCCAATCTCGCACGGTTGCTCAAGCTATCGCGGTTTCTGCCGGTACGCGGTCGGGATATCGATGCGGTGCTGGAAGAGCTGCGTGATCGCTTCATCGAGGAAACCGACTATCGCCAGGAGCTGAAGAATCTGCAGCATCTGCGCGGCGTGGCCTTGCCGGGCTATGTCCTGCCCGAACCCGTACCCGCGTTGTGCACCGACGCGGTTCTGGTCACCACACGCATCGACGCCGCACCGATCGAACAGGCACCGGCCGCGCTCGGGCAGACCGTGGTCGAATCCATCTGCCGGCAGGTGTTCACACACGGCGCATTGCACGCCGACCCGCACCCCGGCAATTTCGGCGTGACCGCGGATGGCGAGATCGCGCTGTACGACTTCGGCTGCGTGAAATACCTGGATCTCCATACGCGCCACGCCCTGCGGGATATCGTGGCCGCCGGCCTGACCGAACAATGGCGGGATGTCCACGACGGCCTGGAACGCCTGGGTGTGGTGCCACCGGACAGCTGGGACGACAACGCCACAACCTACACCCAGATCTACGCTGGCCACGCCGCGGCCAGCCTCGGCCCCCTGCGCGCCGACCCCCATTATGTTTTCGACGACGACGGACTGATCGAATCCATACACCGCGAAATACGCGCATCGCTGCGGCACTGGAAGCTGTTCAATGCCGCACCCGAGCTGGTGTTTGTCATGCGCACCCTCAGCGGCCTGTACTGGATTCTGCGCAGCATCCACGCCGACGCCGACCTGTACGATCAATTCGAGAAGATCGCCGCGGGGTATTACGACCCACCACCACAGGCGGACGGCTGAACCTTTGCTAAACTGACGCGCTTTACGCTCGCCGCAGCAACGCGGCCACACCAATACCGGGTTCCCTCACCCCGTCACAAAAAGGCCACACTATGCTCGACCTGTCTACCCGCCAGAGCCAGCGCGTACTGGCTATCCTCGCGTTGTTCCATATCGCGGTAATCGCGTCGAGCAACTATCTGGTGCAGAT
>Ga0206123_10001471_pt1 | contig 22049 bp, 18 predicted proteins | sample Helgoland_Spring_2_FD_160086 | JGI IMG/M metagenome (GOLD analysis project Ga0206123, IMG submission 160086) | Pelagic subsurface seawater microbial communities from Kabeltonne, Helgoland, North Sea - Helgoland_Spring_Bloom_20160316_1 | ecosystem: Environmental > Aquatic > Marine > Epipelagic ...
CCACTATTAATATCATTAATAAGCGTTACACTATGGGATGCTGATGTTAATACTTGTTCTACTGTTTGCATTTCTAATCTCCTAGCTTTCTAAAGCTTCTATTCTTGCCTCTAAAGCATCATTTTTTGTTGAAAGTTCTTTTACTGCATTTATTAAATACCAAGTTAAATTATCAGGATTTACACCTTTAACACCTGTAGTTTCTGTTTTTACAACGTCTGGTAATATTTCTTCTATTTCCTGTGCTATCACACCAATTTGTGTTCCTTCTTTTGTTACTACTGCAGCAGCAGGGTTGTCAAAATCTACAATTTCCTCTTCTGTTCTATATTCAAAGTTTCTAACCTGTATTTGATTTATTTTTTCTAGTCCAATATCGTTATTTACAATATTCTTTTTTATTCTTCTATCAGAAGTAGTTGACCAACTAGAAGAATTGTTACCTTGATAAACTCCACCACCATTAGGGTCAATCCATCCTGTACTACCACCTTTACCTGATGCAGTCCTTGTTGTTATGCAAATTGTATTCCAATCACTTGTTGATGCTGAGTTTGCACCATACCCAATATGTATATTTCTCGTTCCATTATCAAAACGACCTGCATGATAGCCAACTGCAACATTGTAATATCTGCCATTTGCAGTTTGTCCTGCACTATCACCAATGTATGTATTACCTACACCTGTAACTTCACTTGCGCCTGCATTTATTCCTACACAAACATGACTTTCACCAGTGGTACAAACGCCAAGAGAATTTCTTCCTACTCCTACATTATAATTTCCTGTTGTATTTGCACCCAAAGCATTTTGACCAACTGCTGTAAGATATGCACCTGTAGTATTAGCATCTAAAGCACTATGTCCAACTGCTGTGTTGTAAGATGCTGTCGTATTCGCAGTTAAAGCAAGAGAACCTACTGCAACATTGTAACTTCCTGTAGTGTTTGCTGCCATAGCATCAGAACCTACTGCGGTGTTAACAGTGCCATCAGTGTTTGATGTTAAAGCACTTATGCCGACTGCAGTATTATTATTTGCTGTTGTAAGTGCTCCTAAAGTAGAAACACCTAAGGCTGTGTTACCACCGCCAGTTGTAAGAGCATCTAAAGACTGTTCGCCAAATGCAACATTAAAATCTCCTGTTGTTAAAGCTGCAAAAGAAGTTGTTGAAACTGCAGTGTTGTAATCAGCAGCATTAATAGTTCCTGTGCTGTTAGAGCCAATCATTATGGAGGATGTGCCAAAAGTTTTAAATGTTGGTCCACTTGCTATAGTAGCAAAACTTAAAGTTCCACTACCGTTTGTTGTTAGTGCTTGTCCGCTAGAACCATCGGATACATTTAATTGATCTATTCCAATTTGGTTATCATCTATATGTTGTGTTAATACTGCATTATTTGCTATATGTATTGTTGCTACAGAACCAGTTGCGATTTCACTCGCTGCAACTTGGTTAGCTGCTATCTGTGTGCTTGTTACTGAGTTTCCTGCAAGTTCTACTGCGGAAACTGAATTTACTGCAAGTTTTGCATTTGTTACTTGATCGTCTCCGATATGTATTGTATCAATCGAACCAGTAACTAACTCACTTGAATCTACTGAGTTTGCAGCGATCTCTGCTGAGCCGACTGCATTTGCTGCAATTGCAGTTGAAGATACTGAGTTTGCTCCTACTTCTGTAAGAGTAGTAACTTGACTAATATTTACTTCAATATTATCTGTTCCAGTTGGTGGAGCCTCTGAGAAAGTAAGTGTTGTTCCACTTAAGCTGTATGTTCCTTTTGGTTGATATACACCACCAACATATACTTGTGTATTTTCTTCTTGAATGGGATCCATTGAAAGTGTAAATGCTGTTGTAGAACCATCTCCATCTAAAGTGTCTACAATCATAGTTTTACCCATGACTACGCCACCAATTGTATATGCTATAACTTTTGTTCCGTTTACTGGTGCAGTATCAAATGTAAGAGTTGTGCTACTTACATTGAATGAGTCTGCGTTCTGGTATACACCATCTATAAATACAATTAAGTCTGTGTCTGATCCTGGTGCTTTTGAAAGTGTAAATGCTGTTGTAGAGCCATCTCCATTATAAGAGTTATGATTAAATGCTCCACCTGTTGTTACATTTGATAAATTATTTATTTCAACACTTGTTCCGTTCGGTGGTGCAGTACTAAATGTTACTGTTGAGCCAGATGTTGAGTATGTTCCTTTTTCTTGGTAGACACCATCTACAAAGACCCAAGTAAGGCTCTCTGCATTAATTGTTGATCCTGTGTTAAAAGCTGTTGTTGAGCCATCTCCTGAAGCTTCATAAACAGCAACAGTTTGATTAAGACCAATACCACCTGATCCACCACCACCAGAGATTGTTTGATTTGATACATTTGTTATTCTTCCTTGCGCATCTACTGTAATTTGTGGTGAAACAGTTGTAGAACCATATGTTCCCGCTGATACTGCTGTATCTGCAAGTTTGTCTGCAGTGACTGCGTCGTCTGCTAATTTAGCTGTTGTGATTGCTCCATCTGCAATGACTGCTGTACCATTTGAAGCTGCTGTTATACGACCGTCTGCATCAACTGTTAAATCTGTATTTGTATAAGAACCTGCTGTTACTGTAGTAGCTGCAAGTTCACTTGCTCCGACTGCTCCAGTTGCAATTTCTGTTGCTGTAACTGAATTTGCGGAAAGTCCTGTTGTTCCTGTAATTGTAATGGTGTCAGTACTTGCATTTGTTGTAAGTGTAATTCCTGTTCCTGCAGCAAAGGTTAAAGTATCTGTGGTGCTATCTGCAACAACATTACTCTGTCCAGATATTGCAATAGTAGAGAATACATTTTGTGACCCTCCTCCACCGCTTACTGTACTAAAGGAAAGAGATCCAGCACCATCTGTTGTTAAAACTTGACCGTTTGTTCCATCTGTAACATTTAATTGGTCTATTCCTACTTGGTTGTCATCAATGTGTTTTGTAAGAATAGAGTTTTGTGCAATCATTGTACTTTCGATTGCATTTGTTGCGATTGTTAATGCTCCGCTTGAAGCTAAAGTTGCGTCTCCACTAATAGAGACATTATCAAAACTATTTGTTCCATCATGTACAAGAATTTGTCCACTAGAAGGAGAAGTTATATCTGTGTCAGAAGCGCCCGATAAACTTGATGCTACTGTAGAGAAGCTTAAAGTTCCTGCTCCATCTGTTGTAAGTGCTTGTCCACTTGTGCCGTCTGTCACATTAAGTTGATCAATACCAATTTGATCATCATCTACATGACGAGTAAGAATACTATTAGATGCTATTTTTGTGGCATCAACAGCATTATCTGCTATGTTTCCTGTTGCTATTGTATTATCAGCTATTTTTGCACTTGTTACTTGAGAATCACCAATATGAATAGTATCAATACTTCCTGTTACAAGTTCACTAGAATCTACAGAGTTTGCTGCGATTTTTGCACTTGTTACTGCATTTGCTGCTAACTGGTCAGTTCCTACTTTACCATCTGCTATTGCATCTGAAGTAATATAAGAACCTGAACCCATGTAACCATGAGCAGAACATTGATAGTATAAAACCTGAGGAGTTGCTGTGGTTACAGCAATTTGTGTGTAAGCTCCTGCAGACCCAGGAGTACCATTTGTTGTTACACTTGTTGTGTATGCTGTTGTCTTATCTTCTTCTAAATAAAATCTAAGAGGATGACCACTATTACTTGAATCTGCTTGATCAAATTTATATGTATTTCCTGGAATAAGGAGTAAGAAAGGACTTTCAAGACCGTCAATACTATAACCACTTGCACTACCTGTTCCATATTGAGGATGAGCAGCAGTTTTTGTAATTACCTTTACATCATATGTTTGAGTACGAAATGTATGAACGCCTTGAGGCGCATACATACTAATAGCATCACCGCTATCTGTACCATCAACGTGTTTTCTTAAAAATAACTTACCGTCTTTTGTATTAATTGCAATTTCGCCTAAAGCTAAATCGGAAGTAGTTGGTAAGTTATTTGCGGTATTTGACCGTTTTAACTTAATTGTTTGTGCCATATTTATGGTTGTCCTGTTTTCTTACTCTATATAGAGATTCTTTAGAATGTTCCTCCGTCTATTGTATTTGTAAACTCTAGATCGTTTCCTGAAGAATTAATTTGTAATAATTGATTTGCACCACCTGATGAAACTGCTAATCGTTTGTAACCGCCATTTGAGGCTTTACCAATTAATAAGTCACCAAGTGCTGTTGCTGTAACATCACCTTTTAATTTGATTTCATCTGCTGTAACAGAAAGTGTTACATCATCTGGAACTACATTAATTGTATTACCAGATTTTGTTAAACCATTTCCTGCTGTTATTTGACCAGCACCTGAGAATTGTGTAAATGTTAAGTTTGTAGTATTTAATGTAATTACATTATTTGTTGTAAGTACGTAACCTTGATCAGCATTTGCTGTACCTTCTTCCACCCACACAAACATACCTGAAGTAACATCTACACTGGCGTTTGCATCATCTGAACGAGCAGGTGTTCCACCTGAAGCAACTGCTACGTATATTCCATTTTCAGAGGCAGTTGTTTGGTTTTTAAGAAGAACCCTATCCCCTGCTACAAGGGTAACACCATCAATTGTGTCACCGGCTTCTAGTCCAGAAGAACCTGCTGTTAAAGAAACGTTAGCTGTTGACGCTACATGTACTGATGCTTTAATATCAAGTGCTTGTTTTACTGCATCAACATATCCTTTTGTTACAAGAGTAAGTGCGTTTTGCCCACTTCTATCATCATAACCAGAAGGAACTTTAACAGTACCTGTACCATTTGGAGATAAAGTTATATCGCCATCTGAATCTGTGCTGGAAATTGTATTTCCATTAATATTAATATTGTCGACATCTAAGTCTCCAGTAATATCTGTAGCGGCTGTAACCGCAAATGTTGTGCCATCAAATGTAAAGTTAGCATCATCTTCAAGTTCACCTGAAGTACCTGCAATTACAATTCTATTGTTTGTTAGATCAGAAACTTTTGCAGTTGACATTGTAGTCGAACCAACATTAAGTGATCCACTAATATCTGCATTACCATTGATATCAATAGTTGTTGCAGTAATATCAACTTCTGTGTCTGCTGCTATTGCTAATGTACCGTCTGAAGGAGAAGAAACGTTTATTGCAGAGTCTCTAAACTCGAGTTTTATTGCATCATTTAAACGAAGTGCTGTATCTGCAACGTGTGTAAGTGTTACATCATTGTCTGCACCAAATCCTAAGACTGCTGAATCACTGTCAAGTTTAAGATCATTGCTAATGTTTACAGAATTAGAAGCATTAATATCTACGATTGGAGAAGTAATTTCAACTTCGCTATCACCGTCAATATCAAGTTGTCCGTCTGTGCTAGAATTAATTGATAGTCCAGTATCTCTGAACTGTAGTGCCATTCCTGAATTAAATTGTAATGCGCTATCTGCAACGTGTGTAAGTGTTACATCTCCGTCTGCTCCAAAAGCAAGTACTTGTCCATCTGTATTAAATTCAACTGTCGGAGTTGTTATTTCTAGTTCGACGTCAGCAGCAATATCTAATTGTCCATTTACTGAAGAACCAATAGTAAGTGCTGAATCTCTAAATTGTATTTCACTTGCTGAGTTTAAAAGTAATCCTGTATCAGCAACATGTGTAAGTGTTACATCTCCATCTGCTCCAAAAGATACTACTTGACTATCAGTATCAAATTGTACTGTAGGTGCTGTAATTTCTAGTAGAGTGTCTACGTCAATGTCGAGCTGTCCGTCTGCAGAAGATCCAATGCTTATTGCTGAATCTCTAAATTGGAAAACGCTAGTGCTATTAAGAAGTAAACCAGTATCGGCAACATGAGTTAAGTTTACATCATTATCTGCTCCAAAGTTTAAGACCGCTGCATCTGAAATTAAAGATACATCATCTGCGAAAGTAGCATCCTGTCCGATTACTACTGCTTCGCTTGAATTTGTTGTTACAAGTTTTATATAAGAGTTAGTAGATTCTTTTAGTTCAAAAGATGCTGCACTATTATCAAGTAATGTTACTGCATTTGCTTGACCACTTAAATCTAAAGTTCCGCCATGAGTAATGACTAAATTACCGGTAGGTGCTATTGTAAGATTCCCACTTGAAGTAGAAATAGTATCAGTTGAACCAGTAACTACAATGTTACCACTTAATAGTTCATTTATCTTTTTATTGGAGTCAACAATTAGTGCTGAACTTGCTGTATTCGTACCATGTACATGGTCGAGCATATCAGTAAAGTATTTACCACCAATTATTAAATTTGCGCCATCAGCAGGATTACCTACAAATAGTCTAGAGCCTGAGCCACCTTGTGCGCCCGCTCCGCCTGTATAAGCTAACTCACCAGCAGTAAGGCTACTTGGAGCCGAAGTACCTGTGGATCTTTTTATCTTAATTGTTGTTGCCATTTTATTTTCCTAATGGAGTCCTAAAAACTCCCCGCATCTACTGTTTCCATGTCGCCTGTTGCTTGTGCTAGGGGTACGAACTGAAAAACGTTTGATGATGTTTCTCTGTAAACTTTGAGCTGATTATCATTCAGATCATAAAAGAAGTCGCCTTCTGATAAATTTGTAGTACCTGCATTCGGTACATCATTTCCTCTAAAAAATTGGTCTGCTAATTGTTCTAACGCATCTTGTACATTCGTAGCAGTTATAACATTGTGAGGTGTAAATGTTAAGTTAGCAGCATTGGTTGATGCATCAGTGGGTGAGATTGCGCTAATACTAACGCTTGTTACATCTTCGACTACTGTAATTGTTGTTGCCATTTAAAATGTACTCCCATCTAATGTATCCATGTCTCCCTCTGCTTGAAGAAGAATTTGCCATGCTCCATCTCTATAAACTTTTAATTGATTTGTATTTGTATTATAAAATAAATCTCCATCGTCAAGATATGTTTCACTACTTGTTGTAGGATCTGTTGTTCCTCTTGAAAATTGAGATTCTAATTGTTCTATTGCGTCTTGTACATTTGCTACTGATATTGTATTATGTGTAGTTGAAACTACATCACTTGCTACAAATGCACGAAAAAATTGTTCTACCTGTATTGATTGTGAAGTAGTTGTAATGTTTGCTATTACATCATTGAGTGCGCTTTCCGTAATAGAAATTGTAGGATGAGCTGCAATTACATTTGTTCTTGCAAGTCTATTTTGCCCTATACGGCTCATCTTGTTACTTCACCAGCTACAGTTGCTGTTCCTTGTATAAGTCTTTGTGAGGTAGTGCTTGTAAATAACTCTAAGTCATAGTAATACTGTCCCACATCTATATCGTCTGTTAATGTATTTGCAAGTGCCATAGTCAGTATTCCACTACTAGCATTTGATATTGTACAAGTGAACGTAGCGGTAAGAGTACTAGAATCGATTGTGGGGCGCATCTGTGCACGTGCACTAAAGCCTGTAAGATTTTTTGCGGTACCATCTTCTTGTACAGTAAGCTGTAGCGAGAAATCTGATCCCTGATCGATTTTTATGTTGTAAGTGCCTGCACTCATGGTTATTTCTTATACCTCCAATGAATTAATTATACCAAAAAATCAGACCTGATGTCAAGTATTATTTTTGCAATGTGAAATCATTAAACCTTATGGTTTAGGATATTTATCTTTTACTGCTTTTATAGCTAAATACCATTCGCCAGTTTTTGCTGTTTCTCCAAACTTGCCAGCATCTATGTCTCTCCATAATGCATCAAGCTGATCTCCTAAATAGGGAAAGTATTCCATTCTTTTTGTAACATGTGTTTGTCCGCTATATTCTAAATCTATATTCATAATATTTTCCTTTTGGCATAAACCATAAATACTAGTTCAAAGTACTTATCTTTTGTAAATATGACTTTCCACTCTCCTGCTGTTGTTGCAGTTAAGGTAAGAGTACTACTTGCATCCATTGTTCCAGAAATTACTCCACTAATATTAATACTTGTTCCTTCTGGAACATTTGAAAATGTAAATGCTTCGTCTACATTTTTCTCCATAGAGTCTAGGGATATTCCGAATGTTGATTTTAATACTACTCCATCTTCTGCATCATTTACATAGTAATGATCTGTAGGTGTATTGTCTACATCTACGACTAAAGTTGATAGTCCTGTTCCTTCCTGTGCTGAAATAGTTGCTGAATCGGCTTGTCCGTTTAACACCATTTCTATCTCTTTGTCAGAATTATAAAAAACTGTATACTGACTCATAAAAATACTCCTTTATCTGCTCCATCTGTTATTATATAAGCGTAATAAATATTTACGCCGTTAAATTTATTTTCTACTGTTGAACTAAAAGGGTTAGTGGAAGCTAATCCTTTTCCTCCATATTCCATACTAGCTAAATATAAATAAGTAGAATCTACTTCTCCTTTAATTCCATACCCAACTGAACTATTTGCATAATTATAGTTTTGAAAAGCTGCTTGAATCTGAGAAAACGTAGAAGATACGTGTCCCATGTTATATGTTCGTGCTGCTTTTGAACTTGAGAGATCTCCTCCGTAACTCCACCTTACAAATACAAGAGGAGCATAACTCAATCCATGTGTTATTCTAGTATTGTGAGAGGCTGAAGATGCTGCTGTATATATTGCTTTTGCACTATCAAAAGTAGAATCTCCAGTAGTACGAGGGCTTAATATTCCTTGTCCGTATCCAACTACTTTGGGGCTTTCAATAGCATTTGAATCAAAAGCCATGCCCCCTGTTGTGGAAGTACTTGTTACATCTACTCCGGGTTTTGAAACAAATAATCCAAAATTACTACCTCGTTTTCCAACAAGTAATCTTTTTGCCATTAGAATATATCTCCGATTGCTGCAAACTTATAATTCGAGGACTGATTGGTATTTGTTATTCCTGAATTACTAAAAGTTGCAGGTTTAGTTACTGTTGTACTTGTGGCGCCCCCAGTTGAAGTGGCAAGAGGCACATAGCCTGTACCTTCTGTTTGAAATATAACTAACTTACTATAATCATTTGCAGGAACTGAAATAGTAGGAGTTGCTGAAGCTCCGACTCCCGTTATAGTTGCGGTATCAGCGGTTGTATTTGCACTTGTATTTCCTATGGGTGTAAATTGTAAATATTCATCAATACTTGAACTTGTAGAAAACATTAATTTATCTTCATGTAAACTTGTATCACTTACATCATATCCTGCTTTTGATACAAATAATCCAAATTGACTTCCTCTTTTTCCCAATAAAACTCTTTTTGCCATTTTAAAACCCCATATATGTTGAAGTCATATATCCATATCCACAAGGTATACGAAATACTCCTATTTTTATATTTGTTGGAGGATTACCACCCATTCGTGATTTATCTAATGTATAAAACCAACTTTGTGAAGAGTCTCCATAAATAAATCTACTATTTAATGATTCTCCATTTGCTTTTCGATACTCGAGTCTTTTTCCATACCCTCCTGCTGTGTTTGAAGAATAGTTTTGATTAGCAGACGAACTAGGAGCAAAATATCTCATATTAGTTCCATGATCGGCTGCATTTGCTGTAAAAGTAACAGGAAATGCAGCATGTCGAGTACTATTAATAGGAGCTGGATTTCCTAAATTTGTATCTGCTTTTGAGTTAAATCCTAGCATATCTATTCTTTCTTGTATTCGTACATTTACAGTTCCTGCAGAAATTACAGAATCATCTGATAAAGTAGTAGTTCCAAATGCATCGGCTACTAAATTTGAAGTATTACTTCCACTATAATAACTTGTACTTCCTGTGTCATATTCTATACCCGTCCCATCTTGTAAATATAAAAATAAAGGATGATACTCATTTCCTGAAACATTTTCAGTATCCCCTGTGCCTCCACTTGTTGGTACAAAATTATTAAATCCAGCCGATGCTGTTGCACTACTAAACTTTCGAAAGTATCTGCCAAGTCCTGAATTTGTTGTGCTATCAAAAAGTAGATCTTTTCCTGATGCAGTTGTTACATCTACTCCTTTTCGTGATATTCGAAGTCCATAAACTCCTGTTGATATTTTTCCTAATATAACTCTTTTTGCCATTATGTATTATCCGCTATTATTATGTTTGCATTTGCAGCGCTTAGTTCAATGTAGTTTGTTGAAGATGCGCTCGATATTCCAAGAAAAATGTTTCCTGAACTTATAAATGTAAGAGAGTTAGTGAAAGCTCCTTTAAGTTGATCTTTTTCATCTTTATTTGCTACACTTCCAAGTCCTACATTGTCTGCAGTTGTTCCTGCTCGTATGGCAGCAGTTGAATCTGTATTTGCTCCTAATGCACTTGCTGAAACTGTTCCACCGCCTCCTCCGCTTAATACACCACTCGAACTTATTGAAATACTACTATTTGTTAAAGTTGCAATACTTGTTAAACCTGTTCCACCTTTTGATGCTGGTAAAGTATTGCTTCCTATTAAAGTGCCATCAAGTTCAATGGCTCCTGCCGCTATCTTTGCTGCAGTGATTGTATTTGCTGATAGTCTGTCGGCATCAATAGTTCCTGTTGTTATTTTTCCACCGTCAATCGTAGTAGTATTATTATTAATAATATCTGCTGGATCATACCCTGTTATCGCACCACTGCTTCCACTTGTGAATGTTACAAGTCCACTAAATCCAATACCTTGTTGAGACGCTTGGAAAGTCAAATTACTTCCCGATGCTGTGTCTCCGCCTGCTGTATTTTCTTTTGCAACAAAGTATGAATACCAATATTTATTTGCATTTCCTGCTGCAAAGGTTGGTGGAGTTGTTGCCCACCCACTCGTAAGTCCTGAAAAACTATTTGTACTAAAAGTATAACTCGAGGCAGAAGGAGTGGCAGGTGCACTTGATGAACTTGCTTGATGATATACAAAATGCGTAAGAGTCTTTGGACCATCTGCTCCATCTGCTCCTACGACTCCTGCTGTAAGTGAGTATATTATTTCGAAAGTGTAGACAGTTCCTGAACTTGTTATAACTTTTGCAATAATAGTATCTTTTACAACATCTGGTTTAAAACTTTGTTTAAATATAGAAGTTCCAGAGTATGCTCTTGGTACAACTGTATCTAACTCTAGTGAAGTATCAGATGTTATTCTATTGATTCTTGCCATAAAGCGAGTAGAACCCGCAGCTCCAACAATAAATAAATCTCCTACATTATAATCACTCAAGAAAGAAGTACTTGAACCTGTTACAGTTCCTTCTTCGTTTTCGATAGTTACAGTACCTGAAGCACTTGATATGCCTGCATTTGCTGCTCCGACTTCTGCAAAGTATTCAAAATTAAAAGCATTTCCATCAGCATCTTGTGCTGCTGTATCAGTTTTTAGCTCTACTGCTTTTAGATGATCCGAAGTTGCATCTGCATCAAATAATAAGTATGCTTCTGCACTTGCTCCCATTCCTGAAAACGCTTGCTGTGTATTTCCTGTACCTGTGCCAGAGAGTATAAATTCTTCTTCGTTTCTAGAAAAGAAAGTATAAGTAGACGAACTAATTGTTGCGACTCCACTACTTGAATCAATACTAAGTCCTGCATTGAGTGAGCCACCTGGAAATAGTCTTCCGATTTGTGTTGGACTTGGTAATGCTTGTTGATTACCTACCTCAATAGATTTTTGAACAACTGCAGAATTCATTCCTGAAGTATTTATTGTTTTTATTCTTACAGTAAATAGCCCATATCTTGATATTGGTATATCAATAAAATTTGTATCTTTTGTAGCGATTATTTTTTCAAATACAGGTCTAGAATTTACATTGTGTCTAATTTCATAGTGTGATAGATGTTCATAAATAGAGTTAACAGCACTCCCCGAGTTATCTGTTCTTATGCTAGTAGGATGTTGCCATTGGACTCGTAGTATTTTTGGAGTTCCTGTTACTGCTGTATCATCTTCTACATTAGGGTTAACATCTTGCTTTAAAGATAGAGTAAGAGATTTTGGTACAGGAACTTCATCTTGGTAAGAAGGTAGAGATTTAATGTTATTTGCCTCAGGTTCAAGTACATATCCTCTGTCTACTAAATCAAATTTTCTTGAATCATATTTAATCGCAGTAATTGCAAATTTTACAGACTCTTGTTGATTAACTCCTGTTACAACATATTGTTGTGCTGAGCCTGCAAGTAATTCTCCTGAACTATTAAACTCTCTAATCGCCCAGGACATATCTTGAGCTGGAGCACTACTAAAAGCGCTAGACACCTGTACAGCAGTTACTGAGCTGCCCGTACTTGAAATTGTTTTTGTTTCTACTCGACTATTTGGATTCCATGATAATACAAGAGGGTTACCGCTATCATCTACAGCATTTGCTACTTCTGCATCTGTGTCTAACGTTACTAATGAACCTCCGACAGTTGCAGATGGAATATAGTCGCCTCTTGCATAAGATACACTATTAATTGTAGCACTGTCTTGGGCTAAAAATGCTCCTCCTGAAGGAAAAACTACAGATAGCTTGAAAGTATTTCCACTTGATAAGTCTACTGCACTATCAATATTTATAGTAGTAGTAGTATTACTTTCTGAAGTTCTACCACTAAATCGAAGACGATCTCTGTCTCCATCCTGTACAAATATTACATCTCCTGGTTTTAGAAATCCACCGTTTAATCCTGTTTCAAAACTAACTCCTTCTGTTTCAAATATCTCTGAAAGTAAATGCCATTTTCCAAATCTAAATGCTTGTCCTTTTGAAGTACACCCAAAAGCTACTACATCCTTTGATACAACTCTAGAGGTTTCAATAATATTATTTGTGTCCTCTACAACCTCTACTGCTCTCTTATACATTGATTCTGGATCATTCCAAGTAACTCTAATTTGATTACTTCTATATTCTTGTTTTGATGAGGTATATTGAAATTTTCCTCCAATTACATTTGCTTTTGAAAATGTATATACAGGAGTTTGAAACTTATTTTGTGAAAACTGAATCTGTCCATCTAGCCAGTACATCATGCCTCTAAATACACTTGTAACATCTTTTAAAACTTTCAAAGCATCTTTTGCTTGAGATAAATATAAGTTACACGTAAATCTTGGTTCTGTTCCTCCTTGTCCATCACTAACTAATTCATCACAATATTTTGCAATTCTAAATAACTCATATTTATCAATTTCTGAGGAATTTATATATTTTCCAATACCATATCTATCATTAGTTACTAAATCATAGAATACCCAAGCTGGATTATCTGAGTAAACAGGCTCATGATTAACATGAGTTGGAGAGGTAAATGTTTCTTTATCGCCTCTAAAATTACCGTCCCATTGTTGATATGTTCCACCTGAATCTGCACCTGTTGTTACATTTCTGTCATAGTCTGCAAGACTTCTGTTTCCTTCTTGTCGTGGGAAATAATTTGTAGGTACTTGAATAAGTCTTCCTTGTACATGATATCCTCGAACAGGTAAACTACCAAAAGATTGCGCATCAAATATTACTGCTGCATATGCCGAAAGAGGATAAGATAATTTGTCTTCTAATACTGCTTCAATAGATTGTAGAGTACAAGGGTTATTATGATCATAGTCGCCATGCCTTGCATTAGTTGGATTAACTCGTTCGATTTTTACTTGAAAATCTGTAAAAGGTTGAAATTCTTGTAAATCAATAGTAAAAGTTTCAATAAAAGGAGCTTTAGTCTCTGCTTCAACAAAACCAGTATTTTTACCTCCAGCTCTACCATTAAAATTAGAAGTTTTTTTACCGCTTGCTCTACCTTGTATCTGAGCATCTGTTGGTCCAAAAATTAAAGTTTCTGTAAACGAACCATCTCCTGCTCTCTTATAACCTAAGAATATTCGAAGCTCTACATGAGCAGAAGCTTCATCTCCCGAACTTTTTTTGTTTGCAAGCATCAAAGGAAATTTAAAAGTAAGTTTTAATTTATCAATTTCAGATTGATTAGTTATACCCATTGTAGTGGCTGAAATTGTAATAGGAGATGCTGTTGCATTGCCAGATGCTGTAGTATATCCTCCACTATTAACATTACTCTGTGAGCCTGTTAAAGAAGATAGATCGGTTTGTTGTATTTCTGTATTTGCTCCATATACTATTGAGCCACTACCAATTCCTGGAAAATTTTGAAGATACGGTTGACTTCTATATCCATTCATAAATGCATACTGAAAAGAGCCATGATTGTAGATAGGTGCAGAGTTTATATCTGATCTAGGAGTAGTAGTAAAAGCTGTAACATTTGCAACATCTCTAGCATCTGTTCCTCTAGAGGCGATATTAGATATTACTGCTGTTGTAGAATTTGTTATTGATGCTATTTTTCCTACTTTATCTATAGCAGCAGTTACATTTGATACAGAAGCCCCTGCTGGAATATCTACATCTATAGAGGTCGCAGAATTAAACTTTATAATTCTAGCAACAAGAGTGCCTCCGTTTGCTCCAGCTCCAGGAATTCTTATTTTTTCGGACATGCCATCAAGTAATCCACTGATATGAACATCATTTGAATTGAAAAAACTTGAACCTGCTGTTACTCTTGTACTACCTGCAGTTGTACTGATTCCACTTGCTAATTGTTTTTTTGCTCCTACTATAGTTATAAATCTATCGCCATCTGTAGTTGCTAAACCTGTAAACATACTATTAAAGTTATCTACAATAGTTAGTGAGCTTGCTGTAAAAGTTGCATCTTTTGTTTCTGCAATATTATTTTTAACTCCAGTTGATCCGATGGTTGCAGGAGTTTGATTTAAATAAATGGAGTCTGTGCCTGCTACAAGCCCTTTTATAGGTCCTTCAGAAATAAGATCATATATTACTGCTGTTTGATACTCATTGGGACTATTTGTAATATTTGAACTAAAACTACCTTGAGTTAGTCCTCCTGCAGTTGTTCCGCTACCCTGTGTGGCATTTATTATATTTTGTAAAAAACTACTCATTTCTTTTGTCCTGACGCTCCATTTCCGCCTCCACCTGCTTGATTATGTCCATCGGTATCTTGACCGTAGTCTCCCCATGATCCTGGAGGAGATGAATCATCTGGCTCAACAAGTGTATATCCTGTTTGTTCAAAATTTACTCTGTTTGGTATAAAACCAAAATTTGTGATTGCTCCACCTACAATTAGTTCTCCATACAATAAAGGTACAGGAACTCCTTGTTTTGTGTTGTTTTGTGGTCCATCAAATAAATAACTTTCTCCTGCTTCAGAGGGGCTATCGGGAGTAAAATATCCTGTAACACCTGACATCGCTAAACCTGCTCCTAATAATTGCGTACCAGCTGCGGCAATTTCTCCATAAGTTGTTAATTGAGTAGTTGATATTTCAACGGTTCCTCCCCCTGTAGCGGACATGTTAAGAGTTCCTGAAGTTGTTTCTGTAAAAGGTCCTCCTAGATTCATAATAAAATCATATCCATACATAAAGAGTACAATACCTACAATTACTTTAATTACATCACTTGCACCCGCACCAGCAGCTTTTGGAGTAATAACTATAGTATCTTTTGGATGTTCTAGCATTACTGCGAAACCATCCTCAACTAAATCAGCACCATTTAAGATATCAAAATCTATACCTTTTTCTGCACATTTTAGTAAATAAGATTTGAAGCCTTCTGTTTGACACTCAATAAGTTTAAAAATATCACGAAAATTCTTGACATTCATATGCCAGTCAGTGCCAAACTTTTCTCCGAGTTCTCCCATTAACTTAACGTGGGTCATATATTTCTACTCCTTTATCTGGGTATGATACAATTAAATATGGTATCTGCAATGCTTTTGACATATCTTTGTCATGCTTGCTTGGATGACAATTTTGCATATAGTGACTATGGACTATATATTTTATTTTAGAAATTAACTGATACTTGCCTAAAACTTTTCCGTCAATTTCAAATTGATTTTCTTCTGTGGATATATTCTCACAAGGAATATATTTTTCTTCGTTATTTTCCTCAACAATAAGTCCACACATTTCACGAGGTGCTTCGGTAGCTGCCTGAGCAAATATTTCATCGAGAAATTTCATTTGAAACTTTTTGATCCTGGAAAAGCTCCAAAGGGTAACGTTACTGTTGAATTAATTTCGGTTTTTCCTAAAGAGGATGCGCTTGTTATATCAATTGGAGTAAACCCAAAACGCTTTCCACAAGATGTTAATGTTTTTCCACATTCATCTGCTCGTTTCCAAAAATTATTAAATCCTGGAGTATTTCCTGTGTGTGACACAGTAGTTTTCCAGATATAAGTTTTCCCTCCGCTAGTATACGTTACAATATCATTAAGTCTGTCGTCTGTAAAAGCGCTATAAGCTGTGCTTGCAGAATATGCTCCTTGATGCACTCTTACTCTTTCAAATTTTGTATTTGAATCAGAAGGAGTTCCAAGTGCAGATTTTGCTCCTGCTGTTGCTACTTGCCAATACTCATTTATATTTGCACTTGATAATGTTCCATTTGAATTTACTTTTGTTGCTGTTGCAGTTGTCTTAATAAAAGCTTCTACTGCAAAGTTTGTACCACTTGAGGCAGTTGTATAATTTGTAAAACTAGTAGATGCTGGAATTATAGATTCATTGTCTATATTAACATATACTGTAAACTCTACTCCAGTCATTGCTTGCCCATTAATATAGTTATGGGGTATATATTTACTTTCTCTATGCCAACTACATCCTCCACACTTAGCATGCTCTGCTAAGTCAGGACTTGCACCAGTATATTCCCAAGGACACGCATTAGAAATTATTTCTCGAGCAGGAATTTTTACCCCCTGTAAATCATAAGGTGCGACAAGTTCAAAACTAATAAAAGCGGCGTCTCTTGATGTTATTTTAGATATTGTCCAAACTTGTCTTGTAAATTCGATAGGAGTATTGCCTGAACCTGGATCTGAAGATTCACCTTTTAAATATCTTTTTAAAGTTAACCTTCTTATGACTTTTTTACCTACAAGAGAATCAAAATCTGTAGTTCCCATTTGAGTAGCAAAAGCAGTACTAATAAGTGTTACATTTAGCGTAGGTCTAGATATTGCTCCTGTTACTTTTATATCAAATCCATCTGAAGTAATTGGCAAAGCTACATAAGTTCGTAGTGTTGATGGACTGTCATAATCATACATTTGTAAAGTTGAAAGATCATCATCTAGTCCACGAGTTAGATAAGCAAACTGCCCATTAGGTTTCTCAAGTTCAAATAAAGTAACAAGTTCAGATCCTGGCTGTTGTTTTTGTAAGTCTGAATTTATTGTCATGCTTCATAAACCCTTCTAAATGTTGCTCTCAAGCTGTAAAAATTATCATACGACCAAGACTGTGACCAATCTGAGCATATGCATAATATGGTTTCTGTACTTGAACTTTCATTACTATCTTCTAAATTAAATTTAAATTTACTTACTGCCCCAAGACTTTCAAAGAAGGCGACTAAATCATCTATTTCTGCTTTTGGTCGATTTGAAAAAGACACACTCAGTGTTTGATTCAAGTTATTGATTCCATCTGCAATTCTAGATTCATAGCCATCTCCAAAACTTAAAGTATGAGTTTTAGGTGCTGTTCCACGAGTAAATCCTTTATCAGGTTGTACTGGTGCACTGAATCCTGTAATATTTCCGTTATCTGCTTTATATATTCCAAATGCCATAATTTCTTAGAAAGGGCTTAACATGCCGCCTGGTCGTTGTTGTTTTTGAATTTCTGTTTGTACTGCTCCAGCAACTGCTTTACCAAATCTGTACATATCATCCCCGCTACCTTCAGAAGATGTTTCTCCTGTTGTCATATTTACATTTACACTAATATTATTCCCACCTGTAGCGCCTTTCATATCTACAGGAATACTTCTACCATCTGGTAAAGGTACTACTGCTTCATTGTGTTTTCCTTCTCCAACTAAATAGGTTGGTTCTGTTGCAACTCCACCACTACTATAACCTTTCATGACTCCACCTTTTGCCATAGGTATAATTCCACCTTCTGCTAATCCAAATACAGGAAGTGCCATAATTGAAGCCGCTAATTTAGCTGATGCTATTTTTGCCATCTCTTGTACAATAAGAGTAAATAAACTTTTAAATGCTTCTTTTGCAGTTGATGCCCCCATTGCTATATCATAAAACATTTTTTCAATTCCTTGTGCAAATGTTTGTTGTATTTTAAAAGCGTCTGTAGTAGATTTTTCGTAAGCTTTTGCTTGCTGAATTATTACATCTCGTTGTTTTTCTAATAATTCTAATTCTTTCTGAGCATTTAGGAGATCGTCATCTTTTAACTCTCTCATTTTATATCGTTGCTCTACAATTTTATCATTTGCCGCTAATGTTGCTAAATTATTTTGTTTTATTTGTATTTTTTCTCGTGCGAATCGTGCTCCTGCGTCTTTTCTGCCAGATAGCCCTGCTAAATCAGCTTTAAGTCCTTCTCCATCGATTAGTCTTTGTTGGCGATTTTTAAGAATTGAATCAATTGCATTTATTGCAGCTGTTGCTTGTGTACGTACTTCTCCAACAGTTGACCCATCAAGTTTAATACCAAGAATTTTTTCAAAATAAGTAAGATCACTACTAGTTAAAACATCACCTGCAGCTTTGTTTGCTATTTCATCCATGGCTTTTTCCATCGATGCTGCTTCTTGTCCGAAGAATCCTGATCTAAATCCCTTATAGGCATCAGATCGTCGAGTTTCTACGGATTCTTGTATATTTTTTAATCCTTTTAGTGCTTGTCCTGTTGAAGTAATTTTTAAAACAAAAGCACCTAGTGCATCTTGGTCTAAATTAACAACATCTCCAAATGCAGCGAGTTCTGGTATTATCTCTGTTAACCGTTTAAATGATTCACGTACTCCTTTTGCATATTGTTCTTGTTTTTCGGGATCTTGAATTGCCTGTACTTTTGCAATTTCTCCTATAATTCCTGAAGTATTTAGAGCATTTGCTCTAATTTCATCTGCTTTTAATCCTAACGGATTTTTATTTTTGAATCCGTCTACGATTGTGTTTACTTCCGATAGTATTCTTTGTTGTGCATTGAGAGAGTCATTAAATTCCATATTTGCTTGTTTTCCTTCTCTCATATCTTTTACGTACTTCATCATACCTGTTTCACCAACTTTTTCTGCATGAGTTCGTAAATTATCGGCTGTTTCTTCAAAACCTAAAAAGTCCATTACTTTCGCTACTCCACCTAGTATAGATTTATATATTCTATCTATATTAAGTAGTAAGTCCATTATCATTTGTCCAGCAAGAACAAGAAGTCCAATAAATCCAGCTTTACTCATAGCTTTATTTACAAAGGTAACAAAACCTGCTGTTATTGCTCCCATACCTGCCATTACTCCAGTCCATCCTGCTTTTATTCTAGTTCCAAGAGTTCTGAAGGATAATTCAACTCTTTTTACAACCATTTTTGTTTTAGCAAACCAACCTTGACTTTGCATATTCATTTGAGTAAAACTAGTTTGTAAACTTCTAACTACAGCAATATCTTTATTTTTAAATATACCTGTAACAATCTTTCCATGTTTTTGATATTGAGCTTCTGCAGATTTTAATGCTTTATCTAAGTTTGATTTATCCGCTCCTCGCATTTTTCCTGTAGCAGCACGCTGTAATACTGGAGAATCACTTCCTTTTGCAAGTACTTTTGCAGAAGATTGTACGCCTGTTGCACCTGCAGCTCTTGCTGCTTTTACTCCTTGTTTTGTTTGTTCTACTTTTTGTCGATATTCGTCTAAGTCTTGTTTTGCTTTGTCATAACTTGCAGTATGTGTATTTGACCAATTCTGAAGTTTTTCTGTTAATTCTGTTTGTGAAGGTATGACTTGCTTAATAATTGAAGCCGCAAAAAGTCCAATTGCCAAAGCGGCAACTTTTACATTATTACTAAGTACATTTGCAAAGAAATTTGCAATCGGGGCTATTCCTACTTGGAAGTTTTTGATTAAGTCTGAGAATACAATACCTAATCTATTAAAAGCATTAACAGGTACTTTTTCTCCAATCTCTCCAAAGTTTTCTGCTGCTTGTCGTAAGGTTTCATTTAGTACCGCTTGAGATCTTTCGTACGTTGTTAGTTCGTCTGCATTTTTACCTACAAGTCGACCATAATCTTCTGTAGCCTTTTTGAGACGTAACGTAATACCAAGTTCATCTAATAGTTCTGGTTCAGCTTTTGTTGTACCTTGTACGATTCGATTAAAGGTATCTTCAAAGTTTCTACCAAGAGCCTGCGCAGCTCCACGAGAAGCTTTTGCTACTTCTTCAATTTGAGAAGTATTATAACCTTTTGCAATCATAATAGCTGCTGATTCACCCGCTTTTTGTAAATCAATCTGATGTCCAGTAGCTATTTGTAATTTTCTTGCTACAGTATCTAATGCGACACCGGTAGAGGCGGCATAAACTGCTTGAGATTTTTGAAGAGTTTCAAAGTTAGCTGCTTCTTGTAGAGATCTATATACTGCTCCAAGAGCAAATAATGACGCTGCTAGTGTAGCATAGGCAGGCACAAGACCGCCAGAAATGCCTTGCGACATTTTAGAGAAGTTTTTACTAGTATTTGAGGAAGCTTGAGCAGCTCCTTTAAGACGTCTATCTGCAGTATGTGCAGATTTACCAGTTTTATCTAGTTCTTTTGAGGTTTTCTTTGCTTTTTTACCGACAACAGATAGTTGACCATTATCGTCGATTACTAATTTACCTATTACTTTAAAATCTGCCATTTATCTTTTTATATTTGCTGAGTTAATCCCAGTGCCTTTAGCCTTCGATCTACTTTCTGCGGCTTTACGTTTTCTTTCTAAATCTTTATTTATATTTGCTGAATTTCTTGCTTCAATATGTTTCAAGAAAAATACAGTTGTTTTGGAGTCTTTTACATCCCAAATTTTCAATAAAGTTCCTAAGGCGGATAAATCTTTTCCAAAGTACGATCCACTCATACCGTCCCAACGATCTGGTAAAAGGTCATGCAATAAAAAAGCCACCTGAACTTCAAAAGGATAATCTTCCGTAGTTGGTGGCATTTCTTCAGGGTCAGGGTCTGCTCCTGTCTGTTCACACATATCTAAGTAAACATCAAGAGTGACTTGCCCGTCTTTGTATTGTTTGTCTAAGAGACCAAGTATTTGTCTTACTTGGCTCTGGTAAAATTTTCTAAATCACCTGTTACTTCTGTAACCCAAGTGTCGAAATCAGCTGCATTTTTCATCAGCGTTTCAGCGTTTTCTTGAGAAAATAAAAGTTCATCTTCGGGATCTAGACTACTAATGTCCACCAATAGAAGCTCTTCGAGGTAAGAATATTTTAAGCCTTTCCATCCCTTAATTACAGCTTTTACATACTCTACTAAAAACTTATCTTCATCTAATTGTTCATCAAATGCTCTAGTTTTACGATTGAACTTTTGAGATAAACAACGATTTCGTAGTTTTAGCAGTTCTTCCCTTGCCAAGTAGCAAAGGTCGACTGAAAATCCAGCCGTTCCTGGATAATCAACTGAAACTGTTTTGCTTGGAGTTAATAAACTCGCTAGTGATACTGATTTGTTTTCTTGTTCTGTCATTCTGTTTTCCTGGTTAAAAGAGGGAGGGTTTCCCCTCCCACTAAATTAATTATTATGTTACGGTTGGTCCTACAAACTCCATTGTTATTTCGTCTGTTGTATCAACTGAAGTTGGTAAAGCGTGGAAAGTTGTTTCCAAGCTTATAATATCATCAATTGAATGTGTAGGTACTTCCAAGTGACATGTTGGTAATGTCATTGTAACTCTTGGAGTATTACTTGTTCCACCTATTACAAATACTAGATTGAAGTCATTTGTTGTTGTTGAGGTTGACTCAAGAATGTCTTCAAATAAATCCGCACTTGAGGCGCCACTTGCAGGAGTATTCAAGTAACAAGTAAAATTACCTGATACAGAACGAGTTCCTGTAACGTGCCCTAAAGGTTGATTCACAATTCCTAGTGTTTCTGGTGTTAAGAAAGTCATA
>Ga0206123_10001475_pt1 | contig 22029 bp, 12 predicted proteins | sample Helgoland_Spring_2_FD_160086 | JGI IMG/M metagenome (GOLD analysis project Ga0206123, IMG submission 160086) | Pelagic subsurface seawater microbial communities from Kabeltonne, Helgoland, North Sea - Helgoland_Spring_Bloom_20160316_1 | ecosystem: Environmental > Aquatic > Marine > Epipelagic ...
AATTGCTATGGCTGCGAAGAAGCCGATCGCCAATAAAAACGGCGCTACTTCTGGTGGCAGGATCATGATCAATCTTCCAGGCTCGTGATACCTGAGCGAATTGCATATTTTGTCAGGCCGGCGATAGTACGAATATCGAGCTTATTCATGATCCTTAACCGATGCGATTCCACGGTTTTCACACTAAGAGACAGGCGTTCTGCGATCGCGTTGGTGGACTGACCTTCAGTCAGCAGTTGCAGTACTTCTCTCTCACGACCAGTAAGTTCCGGAGCATTTTCTCTGGTGCCGTCCAGGTGTGATATATAGTCTTTGACCAGGTTACCAGCGACGGCGGGGCTAACGTAGACCTTACCAGCGACGACGGTGCGTATTGCAGTAAACAACTCGCTGCTGGCGCATTCCTTCAAGAGGTAACCAGCGGCGCCAGCCTTAAGCATGGCCTTTACGAACTCCTGAGAGCCATGGCTGGAAAGGCTAAGCACGCGGGTTGGAAGACCCAGAGACTGAATCCGCCTGGTGGCATCGACACCATTTAATCCCGGCATATTGATGTCCATGATGACCACTTGTGGCGCAAATTTTTTGACCGCTTCTACCGTATCCCAACCGTTTTCGGCTTCTGCAACAACCTCAAATTCGTTTTCGCCTTGAAGTAACGCTCGCAATCCATCGCGTACGATACGATGGTCGTCTGCGATCAGGGCAGTGATTGTCATCATGGTCTCCTGTGGAGTGGTCTGATCATGCCAAAGCTAGTGCTAGCTTGCAATTCGCTAGAGTCTCATCCTCGATCTCCCAAAAAGACATAAGGGGACACCTGAATCCATACGGTGAAAATCCTTATTCGCATTTGACATCCACGGACAACCAAATCTGCTCCGATTTACAGCTTGTGCTTTAGCGGACGGGCATCTTCCCACCACGATTCGAGCTTCACACACAAGATGAAGTAAACCCCGTAGTCAAACGAGAAGCCTGGGGTGGCATCGTTCAAATAAGTCGCCGAACGATTATGCAAGGACACCTCCGCGCACGCCAAAAAAATGCCTATTTTAAGATTTTGCCACATGGTCTTGTGCGAAATATATGCGTCGTGGCCGTCGTGTTTCTTTTACTCTCGGTCATATGCCCACTCTTTCGTTGGAAGGTACACATAACGCACATTGAGACTGATTCCGGGAGGATGTGGGAAGAGAGTAAAAAAGCCAGGCCTGTGCTTTGGCACAGACCTGACTTCCAACTACTTACCGAATTGGGACGCAGAATCCGGGCGGAACTTGCATTTTTCTCCCAGTGGATTGTGACCTTGCAGACTCGGTGCCAAAACAGAGGTGAACTCAGATGTAGGACATGGAGTAAGGTTGGTAGAGTTTTTGTTGAGTAGTACCTAAATGATAATTACTTCGCGCCGAACGCAAGTGTAAGTGGCCATTAGCAGTGGACCAGTTTCGGCCATTGAAGCTTCTTGTGATTGACGCTCTGTGTCCATTGAGACGTCCAAAGCGCCCATATTTGAAGATTTAGCGAGTTGATTGAGTTTAGATGCCAAACGCGACTCACCAAGTACCGAAAGAAACAAAGCAATTTTTTGATCATCCACTTTGCGGCGTCGCCGGGGTATTCGTTTTCTCGCTATCTGGCCGAAAACACATCCACGAATATAGACTGACGAGGGTCTGTCTCAGGCGTGCAACTCCAGAAAATCTCGTTCTTCCTGCGTCCGGCGCATTGAAAAGGGTGCTGTAGCCACCGCCAACCCATCAAGATTAAAGAACTTAATCAAATACAAGTTGTCTGAAAGTACTGAGAGAGTATGACGTAGGGTAGCTAATCCATAGCTCAAATCAACAGAACATCGGAGCAATCAATCGCCATACCACGAACTTGTCATGAATTGAAAATTGCTCCCATGACGAATTGGTCGTAAACTAACCTCATTGTGAATAGACTATTGCCACTCAAAAGACGGCTCCCCTATCTACTGCTTGTAGCGTGTCTACTATTGTCTCAGGCAGTAGCCGCTGCACACAGCGATAAACATCTCTGGTCCAACGACAGTGCTAATTGCACGATATGCGTACTTGCGCAGCATCAAGGTCATGGCGCTCTTCCTGTATTTAAAATCCCCGGCATTCTGCCCTCCTCCACAGCATTGGCTTCATTCATACTTGCACCAGTGCTACCACGTTTACTGTTTTCTACACCACCAGTACGTGCTCCACCTCTGTTCTAGATAGGTTTACAACAAAGTATTAGCTCCTAATGAGCTTGACGATGAGACCCATCAATTTGATGGATCGCCTATTGCGTAGAGAGAAAAAAATGAAACCAGGAAACATGATAGTTACCTTGATGGCGACTACTTTGATGCTGCCATTCACCGTCGCAGCCAAAGAATCACAATCAACTTCAGAACAGACACGACAATTACCACAAAAAAAATTACTGACGGAGCTGGGTGCAGAAATCGCACAGGTTCGTCGTGATTACGAAAGACGCATTCAAGCCCTTGAGCATCGACTTGCTGAAGCCGAAGCAAACGCCAGGAACGCGAGCAACGATGCAGAAGAAGCACTAACCTTGGCCGAAGATCTTGCTGACTCACCACAGACTATGCCTGCCTCTGCACTCAGTGATTTCAATCCTGGTATTGGTGCCGTATTCATTGGTACCTATAACAATATTGACTCAGGCGGGGCAGGATATGCTGTACCGGGCTTCCAGCTTGGACCCGAAACGGGACCACCTACAAATGGCATCTCGCTTGGGGAGTCTGAACTAAATTTCCAATCGAATGTAGACGATAAGTTTTTTGCTAATCTGACGCTGGCCATTGCCGATGATGACGGCGAAACGGCAGTAGAACTGGAAGAAGCTTATATCCAAACTCTGGCCTTGCCTGCACACATGGCAATCACTGCAGGCCGATTCTTCTCAAGCGTTGGTTACCTTAACAGCTTTCATTCCCACGCCGATGATTTTGTCGATCGTCCCCTGCCTTACCAGGCATTTTTTGGTGGCCAGTATCTGGATGATGGATTAAAAATGACCTGGCTTGCGCCAACGGATTTCTTTCTTGAGTTCGGCGGAGAAGTGCTTAAAGGCCAACGCTTCCCTGTTACCGGTGCAGCCAATAATGGCAAAGGCGCCTGGACCCTATTTACAAAAGCTGGCGGAGATATTGGACTCAGCACCTCATGGAAAGCAGGTGCTTCTTACCTGAATGCGGATGTTGATGGTAGAGCCAGTGATCCAGCGGCGGATGAATTTGAAGGAACGAGTGATCTATGGGGGCTGGACTTTGTTGTCAAATGGGCACCTATGGGTAATCCGGGTGTACATAACTTCAAACTACAAGGTGAGTATTTCTCCAGAGAAGAGAACGGTCTTTTTGGCATCACGCCTTACCACGGCGACCAAGATGGCTGGTATGTTCAGGGTATCTACCAATTTATGCCGGGATGGCGAGCAGGTTATCGGCGAGATGAGCTGAATGCCGACAATATTGCTGTCTCGGGCAGCGAACTCGACGATCAGGGCTTTAGTCCATCTCGTGATAGCCTGATTGTGGAATGGAACAACAGCGAATTTAGTCGAATCCGCTTGCAGTATACCAATGACAATTCTTCTCTCGCTAATCGTGACTGGGTTTCTCTTCAATATATTATGAATATTGGCGCCCACGGCGCTCACCAATTTTAGGACCTGGACTTATGAAACTTTTTATCCCCTTAATATTATTGTTATTATCTTTTCAACAGTCCGCGATTGCAGACGTCAATGTGTTCGCTTGCGAGCCCGAATGGGGCTCATTAATGTCTGAATTAGGCGGCGAACACGTCAACATCACCACCGCCCTCACCTCTGCTCAGGACCCACACTATTTACAGGCAAAACCGAGTTTAATTGCCAGCATACGACGTGCAGACCTCCTGGTATGTTCTGGTGCTCAACTGGAAGTTGGCTGGCTCCCCCTTCTATTACGTAGATCAGGAAATTCCGCTATACAACCGGGTCAAACTGGTCATGTCATGACGGCATTGTTGGTCAAGCGATTGGAAATCCCAGTAAAGGTGGACCGTGCCCAGGGCGATATCCATCCCGAAGGCAACCCGCATGTGCACCTGAATCCACGGAACATAAAACGCATTGCGACGGAAATCACGAAACGCCTGTCACTCATCGACGCCGATAATGCAGCATTTTATCAAGCCAGGGGAGCTGATTTTCAGGATCGCTGGCAGGTCGCAAGCAGTCGCTGGAAAAGTGAAATTGCGCCGCTTAAAGGTATGCGGGTTATTGTCCATCACACCTCCTTCACCTACCTCGCAAATTGGCTTGGCCTGGTAAAAGTTGCTGATTTGGAACCCAAACCGGGCCTACCATCCAGTGGTGGACATTTGGCGTCCTTATTGTCGCAGTTCAGCAACAATCCACCCAGGGTAATCATTCGAACCCCCTATTCAAATACGCGTCCTTCAGAGTGGCTATCAGAGCGATTAAGTGTACCTGCACTGGAACTTCCATATACAGTTGGAGGCAAAGACACTAAAGACCTGTTTGAAGTCTATGCTGACACGATCGCTAGTCTGTTGAAGGCCAATCGATGAATTGGCAGGCACTGGATGCTTCGATTTTATTCCCTGCCTTTTTGGCTGGACTTATCGTGCTCAGTACCCACGTGCCCTTTGGGCAAAGAGTACTGGAACGCGGTATCATTTTTATTGACCTTGCTGTCGCCCAGGTTGCAGGTCTTGGCGTCATAGTCGCTGATACCTGGGGCTGGGAAGTTCATGGGTGGGGAACACAAGTGGCGGCAGCCAGTGCCGCAATTTTAGCAGCGCTACTGCTAAATGGCCTGGAAAAACGTTATGCGAAAATTCAGGAAGCGCTTATCGGCGTTATGTTTGTACTCGCAGCCACCGCCAGCATCCTTGTTCTCTCTAACAACCCTCATGGTGGTGAACATCTCAAGGACTTACTTGTCGGTCAAATATTGTTTGTTTCCTTAGATCAACTCTGGCCGATTGCTGGACTTTACCTCGGGATTGTCGCCACATGGTTTGCATTTGCACAAGACAGAGGCTCTATCTGGTTTTACATTTTGTTCGCCATTATGGTGACCGCCTCGGTTCAACTTGTCGGAATCTACCTGGTATTCGCCAGTCTGATAATCCCGGCTCTTGCAACGCGGCTTTTAAAGGGCTTTTCTCGACTAGCCGTTGCATATGGCGTAGGCATACTTGGATATGGTGCTGGACTGGTGACTTCAGCATTGCTTGATCTACCTTCTGGTGCCGTGGTTGTCTGGGCACTTGCACTATTTGGGCTCATTGCCGGCGTTGCTACTCAAGCACCTGCCCGAGACTGATTGGCATAGAAGACCCCTTGTATTCTCACAGGGGGGCTCCTCCTATTTGCACAAACTGACCAGAAAAATCACCAGAAAAAACCTCTTTTAGATGTTCGATGCATCCTTAAAAGTACACTTATAACTTTAAATCTATAAGCCTTCTACCTGGCCCAAAGGAATAAATTGTCAATATCGAAACTATGAGTAGGCTATTCAAATACACCAGGTCCGAAGGCAGAAATTACTTCTCAGCGTTCAGCAGTCTCAAGCATAACAACAATGGTATCGCCATTCCCTGATATCGCGACTACTTTGATTTCTTGCGATTGAATTTGCTCAACAGCCAATACAAAAAAATATTCACTCAGTGGATTAACTGTTAATTCACGTTCGCCGTCATAGAATTTAACATCCCTAAATGCGGCTTTCTCGTCCACTGCTGCGATTACTATTTCCTTGCCCCCCTGGGGCTGGGGCTCTGCCAGGGCGATTAAGGGTTTGCCCGTTTCTTTCCATGCAGAGAATAACTCGGACTTTCTACTTCGAAATAACCGATAGCCTCTTTCATGGACACTTGCAGGCAATATCCAACGCATTCCTGACAGCGCACCTGCAGTCAGATGTTGTACACCGGCAATCTTCATGGCACTTTTGTAATGCGTATGCCCTGTCAACACATAGTCGACTCCAAATTGACTAAACAAACCATCATCATCGACATGTTGATCATTTTCGAATGGCCACAACTCATCGAAGTGAAAGGGTTCGTGGTTCAAAACCACCAACGTCTTGTCCTTGTGTGCTTCAAGATCATTCTCAAACCACACTTGTATATCAGGCGTCATTTTACCAAAATTCCAATAGTCAGGGTTCTCCTCCTGCGGGTCCGGGCTGTGGGTATCGAGTGCCACAAAATGGAAATTACCTTTATCGAAACTAAAATGTGTCGGACCCAGATAAGACCGAAAGAAAAACTTTCCGTATCGCGGGTCAGACGGCAAAAATTCTTTCCTTTCTGTCCCGGCGATCTCATTATTGCCAATGGTGTTGTATATTCGAACTGGCAATTCTTTAGTCAACTTCAAATAATATTTAAACCAACGATCGATTGCCTCGGGTGAGCCATTGTTGCTTTCCAAAACCAGATCACCTGTGTTGATAACAAAATCAGGCGCAAATCCCACTACCTCATCAATTGCATTACCTATCTGTTCATCCAGGGGTTCAAATATGCTTTGCTCCGCAGACTGTTCATCACGGTACACACTGTATACCTCACTTGCTGACAAACCCGCCAGGTCACCGGTATAACCATTTTCGCTTAGCGCTGACCGCAGTTTGTCAGCGATATCATCGCCATAACTCTTCTCCAGAATGTTCATGGTAATCCAGGGGACCAGAAAGTCAGGAATAAACCAGGGGATAGCCGGAGACGAAAACGCCAGAAAATCAGACTTACGATCGTAAACATGTGTATCGGACATCTGGATAAAAAAGGATGCCTCTGGAGTTTTGATCTGCTCGCTAATCTCAAAATCAAGCGAATCGGCATCCACTGATTTAAACCATTCAACGGGGTCGACACCGTCGCGCCGGGTCAAATATACAAAGGCACCATGCTCCGGCAATTTGTAACGACCGTTGATATCTGTGAGAACAAGGTCCCTGCCATTACTCACGGCCACATTCGGAATGCCTGCCCCTGTTTCAGACAAGAACACTCGGCCGACCATTTCCGAAAATGCAAAGTCGGACAGTGTCATGCCTAAAATCAAAATAGTGTGTACTAAATTTTTCACAGGAAGTTCTCGTATCAAAGTCATTACGCTTAAGCCAATCTTGTGCCGTCGAACGGAGAAAGTCCGGACACCGGGTCAGGAACCAAATCGATATCTCATTTTCACGACAAAAACATCGGCGATAGGATCTTCCCAACCAGCCTGAAAGGCATCGGAAAAGGTGTTGTCCCCCAGTGCCAACCCCTTGTCCGCCCCTCGAATATAAACGATAAACAGATCGGATAATGGTGCAATTTCCCACCGGTAACGTATTTGGAAATTCATTTGGGACTTGGCAAAACTGTCAGACGGTCCAGCCGGTTTCGAGACTTTGACGAGTGACCCGGGTGTCAAGGGCACTTCCCAAAATTCAGATTCTGCAGCCCTGATACCCGCCCACTGCAGCGTTGCCTTCAACTGCTGCTTTGCTGAAAAGAAATAGTCCATGGTCACGGAAGGCGTCCACTGCTCTGCTTTAAAAGTGGTCATGTTGCGATCTTCCTGGTGAATCAGCCAACCATCCCGGTCAGCCCAGGAATATCGCAGACTAAAAGAGAATCGATCATCCGGGCGCCAGGTGATACCACCACCAATGCTGATCTGACGGCCACCAAGCATTTCTTCACGCCAACCGATTCCGGAGCCAAAACTAATTTTTCCGGTGCTGGGCGAGGAGTACCGAATCGACACATCACGTCGTTTTTCTGTCCGGTAAGTACCATTGTCAAAACTATTTAGGTCATCAAACGCCTTCGGAAAGAAGCCTACCCGAAGGAGAATGTCTGACAAATTATTGAGTGTCAGTCGATCTGAAATAAATATGCCGGCGCCAGTAAACAACCCGTCCAGGTTTTTCTGCGCAAATCCACGGACATCAAATTGATTAGCCTTTGCCCAACCCAGTCCCGAGGAAGTCCATATGTGTGAACTTCTGATACGGAAACTATCATTGCGCTGCAAAAAACCCAGATCATTGATATCGATATCCCGGTCAAAATACTCAATCCCCAGACGCTGGGAGACACCTTTCCTTACCGTATAAACCCCATCGATAAAACCACCAAATCCCCGATCGACGCCATCGATATCCGAGGTCATAATTTGGGCGTCCACCTGATATTTACCATCGGAAGTCAGGTAATGACCGTCAATGCCGGTTACCAGTGCATCGCCGCTATCGTGCAGCACAGCCGTCGACAGGACGCCAAGCGCTCGGTAAGCACCATTTTTACTATCTTCATAAACAAGACGTGCAACCCCGTAATCACTCCCGGTTTGGCTGAACTTTACCGGCACACCCGCTTTGGAACCGCGGATATCAATGTCTTCTTCAAAGGCGCCAAACAATCCATATCTAAATCGACCTGTTTGCCCTGTCACCTTAAGCGCGCCGGCAAGGTCGACAGGTAAATCAAGTTCCCTGTCAGGAATGTCTTCATCCGCCGCCAGGGTCAACTCTCTGGGCTTGCCACCAATTCGTCGGGTATTTACCATGGTGTATGGTGCACCGGCATTACCAACGCCACTACCCCTGGTATCTGCCCGTGGGGAGGCAACAAAAACTTCTTGGCCCTCGACAAAAAAGAGACGTTTCTCGGGAAAAAATACTTCTGTTGCGCTGAGATTGATCACAACATCATCGGATTCAACCGAACCAAAATCGGGATTTACCGTACCTGAAAGCTGGAGATTACTGGAAGGACGCCAAAAAAAATCGGTTCCGATCCTGTATCTGGTTTCCTGGTCGACCCGATTACGCCCGACCGCACTGAACGGGAAAAAAGCGTATTGCTTTTTAGGGCTAACTCCCTGAACTTCGAGCGGTTGCAGAACAGATAAAAATTTTGATTCCGAACTCAGTAAACCTGGCCAGCCCCAGCGTTCGTCCAGATAACCAACCTGGCGAGACATATATAAACCGAGTCTCCGGGCCGCATCCTTACCATCATCCCCGCCGGGCATGGAAACCGTTCCCCAGGGAACAAAAAACTCCGCCGACCAACCAGTATCAGTTTGCTGGCTTGCACCACGCCAGGCTCCATCCCAGTCACTGGTGAATTTTCGCTCCGGTAGCACAGTCCCATCTTGCAGGGAGTCCCCGAGGCTCACGCTAAACCAATAGCCATAGCGTCCTTGACCGGATGTATCCAGGGTAAAACTCACGGAATCTCGAGTAATATCCCTGCGATCACGGCCCGAAAGGCGCTGAATGAGTGTTTCTTTGGATTGTTCAAGTTCTACGCCAACATAGAAACCAGCCTCTGAATAGGCAAGCCGAACCAATGTGGCGTGGGGAACCTGACCCAGTGTTTCAGGTTGTATGACGACAAACTCGTCGTAAGCTGGCAAAGTTTGCCAGAAAGACTCGTTTAGATGACCGTCGATTTTTACCTTGATAGACTTATCAAGCCTTTTAACGGATAGCGTCTCGCCATCTTCAATATCGACCACAAGGCTCGCAGGCGTTTGATTGCTGGTTAGGCTGAGAAAAGCGAGAGTAGTTAGCAGTACGCCAAAACGATTTTTGTTCAAAGTAAGTCCCCCCGACCGAAGCACGTTTATAACGTACTTCAGGTGGGGGAAACAAGTCTTCTACAACTGAGGACCAACTGCGAGATTCAGCGCACTAATAGTAGAAACATTACCACTCATGTCTGTTACCCGATAGTAAAGTGAGACACTGGTTTCTATTGTGTCAACAGTGACGGTGATATCTCCACTGATAGAATCTACTGTCGCAAATCCATCCTTCGGTTGAACCACAATTTCAACTGAACCCAGGTTAATAGCACTACCCCCAACAATATCATTACCCACCACATCGAAAACCTTGGCTACACCATTCTCAATCGTGCCTTCATCGACAACCGTGATTGGCGCTTGACCGTCATATGAAGTGTAGCCAAAGATTGTTGGGAATATTCCTGACGTATTAATGATGTTCTCATCACAGCCTGTCATGGGTGTCGGTGGTATTCCACAATCGTTTTCTCCGTTAACGACCAATACTGCAATATCACCGGAAGGTCTATCTTCAAATAATGTATGAGTTCGTACAAAAGAAACATCAGCCATTGTCAGTGCAGAACAGTGAGAGACATCGGGTTGGCGGCTACCCGGATACCTGACGTCCAGGGCCCTGGTTCGATACCAGACCATACCTTCATTTCCACCCACAGTTGCGCAGATACCAAAAGAGCTATTAATCCAGCCGATTACCTGCCCTGTGACTGGATCGATGTCTTCCCCTTCATATATGCCGGTGTTATCAGCATTGATAATGTAATTGGCATATTGAGGAACGACAGTGCCATCATCAAGGACCATCCGTCCAACCGAGGAATAAATGCCAGCAATACTGCCAGCCTGAAAACCGGATGGTTCTGTTTTTTCGAATGAAAGATCGGAAAATGCTCGCACATCACCACTGTTGTATTGGTAGAGTACCGCAACAAAATCGCCAGACACCTTGCTTTCGACCTTGAAGTAACTGGCGATATCGCCACCAACAAATACCACTTCAAGGTGTCCGTCAACACCAAGACTCCAGCTGAAGCTTTCATTCTTGTGACGGGCAAACCCTGTACCATCCGACACAAACGACAGTTCATCAGACTGTAGTTCAGGCGCGTTATCGACCGTTTCAATCGCGGGAGAGACATCTGTTGGCAAAGTGAGGGTTCTTCCACCAGGGGCAGTGTAAGGAATTTGCGCCGCCGGGTCATAAACCGATGCTGGAAAATCTTCAGTTTCATTCAAATTGGGCAATGGATTTGAATTAGTCAAATCAAACCTGACCTGGGTAGTTTCAACAAGAAATTCTGTGCTATCCCTGCCGTCCTCATCCATATCAAAGAACAAAAGATACGCCAGTTCAAATTCATCAACCATGACTTCCTCATCCCCGGTAGAGCCATCCACATCTTCAAAAACAGTGTAGCTGCCGTTTGAGATACCACTTCCATCAAACTGAAGATTAAGCGAGCCGGGGTCCTCGGTCCAGGTTAGTCCAAAACTGCCAGACGAATGATTGATGGTTCCCGAACCATCAGAATTGAGAGTAACAATTGAACCATAACTATCTACATCGACCCCAAATTGGACCGGAATTTCAAAATCCTCTGCGACAAAGAAAGTCATGGGGATAATCGGAGGTAGAGTCACGATGACCGTATCGTAGGCAAATTCACCATTTTCATCCTCTACCTGCAACTCAAACTCATACACAGTGCTTGAAACCGGCAGTCCAAGTGCTTCAAAGGAAGGATCTTCAATATTCGGATTATCAAGGTCAACATTTGGACCACCGATTTGGCTCCAACTGTAATTTATTGCGTTGTTTATCGCTGAACTAGCGCTGCCATCAAGGATCACCAAACTACCTGAGCGCGCAGAAATATCAGGACCAGCATTGGCAACAGGATCAAATGAAATTGTCACAGGTGCATAAGATGATTGAGAATCACTGCCACTGATTGAAGATACCCGGTAGAAAAACACGTCTTCACCGATAAAAAATTCTCCTGGCGTGTAAGTGATCACCCCGGTACTACTATTAACTGACACTGTACCAAACCTTGGCTGGGTATCGATAACAACACTGGCCGCATCTATAGCGGCATCTCCCGCAACATCATTATCCAACACATCTATAGCTATAGAGCTGCTCAAATCAACGACCGTTGCGGAATCTTCTATGGCATAAGCCGGTGTCGATGTCAGTGCAACCTTATCGGCGATGATCAGGAAGATGTCGTTGGTTTCCGTATCCAGACAACTACTCTCAGACTCAAAATCACAAATCGCAGTCTCCTGTCTTGCGTGGCTGCGGTATCTGTTTCCCTCTACCTGAAGTACCGAATAGACGGTTCGATTGAACGGAGTGAAGCTGCCGAGGGGAGTCCCGCAATCATTTGCCTGGGTATGGATACCGTTACCATCAAATGCGGTTGTTATAGTCACCTCGTTTTCCACCGCTTCCCAACAGATACCAAAAGGCAGGAACACAGGAATTCGGGTACCTGTCTCTGGGTCAATGGCAACTCTTTCAATTTGCGCTGTACCGTTTGGATATAGTCTCAAAATTCGGTTCTGTTCAACGATAGTGCCATCGTCCAGATCAAATGTATTTTGAACTGTATAGATGCCGGCCGAATTGAGGTTAGTCAATTCCACAGACTGTTGGTCTACAGAAAGAAATGCATCGCTACTCACATCGCCATGGAGATTAGTATAAAGGACACCGATCACATCACCATCGGACAGGGTGTTATAACGGAAATATTCTGCAATCTCACCATCAGAAAAGATTATCTTCAGGTGCCCGTCAGACTCAATTGTCCAGGTGAAGGACTGAGCCTTAAATTCAGCAAAACCGGTGCCGTCGGTTTGAAACGATAAAATATCGTCGTACAATTCCTCGTCGAACAAAGTCGGCGTACCCGTGTATGCCGCTGTAGGTAGTGCACGTACGGTGATAGGTACAGCAAACGGCAGGTGCACAGAAGCATTGTAAGCCGTTAGTTCCTCAGTTTCACTGATGGGCTCAACCGTTGTAGTCAGATTAATCTGGTCAAGTCGTCGTCTTTCTCCCGTGACAGTAATCCTCACTGGAACACTGGATGCTTCACCACCCTCTAGCACGGTTAGCTCAATCGTGTTCGTTATCTCTGTGACGTCAATGTCTATCTGGTCAGGAACCTGCTGCAGGGCATCCCCAATAATGCCACCAAAATCAAAACCTATATCAACGCCAAAGTCAGTACCCGACTCGTTGTATTGATCTTCCACATAACCACCGATACCTGAAAAATCGATGAGAATCGAACCTGTGCTGGTTTGGCTCCAATCAAATGCCGCAGCACCCTGTGATCCATACAGTTGGCCCGTACCATTTTCGTTAAAGTCCAGCTTTGCGCCACCATCAACTGGAATGCCATCTTCAATCACTGGGCCATTTTCCGAGATAATAAAAAGTGACGCGGCAAAGGTTGGGTTAATGGTAACCAGGACATCGTCAAATGCGGTAAAACCAACATCATCGGTCACCGTCAATCTGAACTCGAGTTCAATACCTGACATTAGCCCAGACTCAGCGACAAATGAAAGTGTTGAGGTATTTGCACCCGAAACAGAGACCTGCGCATTATCCGAGATTTGCGTCCAGCTGTACGTCAGCGCCCGACCTTCAGGGTCTACACTCTCGGTGCCAGACAGCGTCACACTGGCACCATTGACGACAACCTGGTCTTCGCCAGCATTGGCTGTGGGCGGTTCGTTAGAGATACTTCCCCCTGTAGGGGCAGGAAGCGGAGTTGCTGAAAAATTGGTAAAATTATTGTTTCTGAATCTTGCAAGCTCCTGATTAAAATCGACATCAGTGGGTAGGTGTTCACCGGAATCACCATCCAGGTAAACTAGAATCAGGTCACCAAAATATTGCCCGTCAAGATCCCCATCACTTAAATCTTCAGCCACCGCCTTGATGATTTCAAAGGTAGGTGTTGCTTCGCCAAGTTTCAGACTGATGTTGTTCACTGCATTCGCAAATGCACCCAGGAACAGGGCATATTGCATTTGAGCCGGGGTCGCGCCTGTTGCAGGACTAATCGGATTGGCCGGTATGGTATTGAGTACGTCAAACCCGAGTTCAGCATCAACCAGCGATTTAATCACGGTGAAATTTTCCATGAAATTGCCGCGTTCAGAATTTGCTGATTGATCCTGCGCACGCCTCACCAACAAATCAGTAAAGGGAGTGATTGCGGCGGTAGTACCATCTGCTGGTATAAAGGACATAAAGCCTTCACCGGTAGCCAGCGAGATTTTTCTTTTTGATTCAATGTCAGGTTCCTGATCTGATTCATCAATGAAAACCCCACCACTTGTTTTTAATAACAAGTCTATTTCAGACTGAACACTCAGGGAGAACTCACCATTATCATCGGTCTGACCGCTTGCGATTGGGTTTCCCACAGGATCACCAAAAAGGTCGATCGCATAGAGAGAAACCTCTGCACCCGCGATTGGGCTTTTGGAGGCAAGACCGGTGATTGTTCTGCCACTATTGCTTGCTGGCGGCGCGGTCACTGGCGGATTGACGCTGGAGCCTTGCAGGGAGGAAGCATCTGTATCGCCTCCGCCACCGCCGCCACAGGCGGTCAAAAACATCACCAACGAAAGTGCCGTAGCCGACTTAATCATATTCATATTCTTGGGCATCTTAATGTTCATTTACGTTTACCTTACCTCAATCTCGAATAGGCACTTACTGGGATGTATCAGCACTTGTGCCGCTAGTCGTCGCATTAAATATCGCCACACCACTCACAGTTCTGCTGCTATTGTTAAGCTGATAACTCAGACCTGCAGCCCCGGGAACTCCGCTGGTTGAATTGCTGAACACACCACCAAAAGACCCTGATGCGCCAGATTCCCCATCGACTGAAACCGTGCTGTAGAGGCCGTTAAATAAATTTGTAGTAATGGTTCCCTGCCCGGATGCTGTCCAGACTTGATCAGCAATCCCTAGCTGTAGATCGCTTTCTACAACCGAGTTGGTAAAGTCTGCAAAGAAACTGGCAGACCCAAGCACACCACGATTACCCAGGTTATCAGTCGGGTCGGTGTTACCTGTGAGGGCATACTCAGCAAACCCGGTGATCACTCGATCAGGGTTATCATTTGCTGGCGCCAGAACCCAGTGCAGGCTTGATGCACCAAGATCAATATTCGTCACAGTGGTACCCGACGTCAGGGTTGCGACACCTGCTGACCAACGGCCCCACTTCAACGAACCTGTGGGATCAAATCCTGCATTAGTATTCGAGGCGCTACCAATAGCAAAGCTTACTGTTGCATCGGCAGAATCAATATCGGTAAACGCAGTCAGATTGTCATTATTATCAAATGCCAGGGCATTGGAATCAGAATTGATTCCACTTGCGATACCTCCAGCACTATATGCGACACCGGTTTGGGCGGTAACAACTTCCTGGCCGTCAGTAATATCAACTATCTGGCCACCCGCGCCCTCAGCCATAATTTCCCGATCGGGTTCAGGCGGTGCGGTTGGTGTTGGGGCCGTTTGTGTTCTTGCAGTGGGTGCAGCGGGGGCCGGAGACTTTGCACCGCCAAACTCTGAGGCAATTTCTTCACTGCTGCCGGTATCCTCCGAGCTATCTGCGGAACCACCACCTTCATCACCACTCCCATCTGAGCCGTCTTCCGAACCGTCCTCTGAACTGTCTTCGGAACTGTCCTCTGAACTGTCCTCTGAACTGTCTTCGGAACTATCACCTTCTTCTTCGTCAGATTCTTCTTCCAGCACAATGGAACCTTCATCCTGCAAAGAGGTGGGTGGTGCTAATAATCGTCGAGGTGGTGTATTAAAATTTTGCGCAAAACCAAATGCATTTTTCGCAATATCCAAATCACCGCCGGCATTACTCATGGTAACCGTACCGTCAGATACACCGACATACAAACCATCATCACCACTACCACAATCACCTGCACACATACGGGTTGAATAGTTGGTTCCACGCACACCAATCACGGCAGCAGGCGTAGTTACGCGGTATGCGCCTGGATTTTGTTTGGCGATTCGACCGGTTAAGGTTCTAAAGCCTCCCCGTTGTAATTTGAAATTGGCTTTGAGCGTTGTGCCCGCGCCAATAGCCGGCTGCGTGGCCGTTGCTGGCATTTCAAGTGCTTCAATTTCAAAGCTGGAATTTGGTCGCACTGCTATCTTGGTCCCGTCATCCAGTAGCAACTGAACGTAACCCTTTGGTCCGGTAACAATCACATCACCTTCTTCGATGCGGGCACCACGACGTAAAAGCCGTGCATTGGCGGAATCGACCGATACATTACCGTATTTAAATAGTACCCTTCCGACACTTGCCTGGGCCGAGACAGAGAGAGAGCCTGCAAACAAAATGAGTGCCAACAGACTGATTGTTGCTAATTTTTGAGTTCTCATGATCGCACCCCTAATCCAATACTTTTCGCAGCGTAAGACCAAGTTCCAACCGGTTAAACTCATACAAGCTTACCGTGGAGTCCTTCACACTATAATTAAGATTTAATGTCGTGACCCACCCCTTTGAGGGGAACCGGGACCAGGCACTACCGAGGGTTACCGAATAGAGATCATCTTCCCTGTCAAAGCCAAAGAACTGGGAGTCATACTCTGTTTTTGTTGCACTTGCATCGAAAAAGATGGAACTACCACCCTTTCGATACCAACGATTGCTAAATCGAACAGCATATCCGTCGGCGGAAAATTGTTCTCCAACGTCGACTGCATCATCACTGTTGCCAGTTACTGAAAGACTCATCAGCGCGCTGCTGAAACTCTGGCTAAGACTAATGCCATACAGGACCTGGTCAACATCACGAATTTGCAAAACCTGTTCGTCAAAACGAATAGCACCGGCTCGAACAAAACCAGTGGCAGCCCATGAATCGCTCAACTGCCTGGCGTATGTCGCCATAATGCCAATGTCGCGCTTGTTGTATTGCCGGTCGAGGGCGCTAAAAAGAGTGTTTGCTGCAATTGATGCTGAATTGTCACCGGATTTCCAACTCCAGGCTGCACCCAGATCTATATTAGAAGCATCAACAAAGTGCGTGGATGGATTAGTTCTGTGATCAATCCGGGCATTAAAAAGCAACTGGGAAGATGGCGACAGGGGTTTGTTCCACAAACCACCAATTGCCACCTTTGCAAAACCGGAGGACTGCTCAAGATTTGTCGGGTTCAGCACAAAATTCAGGAACACACTCTCATCTGTGGCAGCAGGTGCATTACTATCATAGCCGCCACCAATCTCTACATAATACTGGCCACTTGCCTGGTATTCGCGCGACTTGTTATTGATCGCGTCCATATAGTCACCGACTGTTTGAACCACATTCGGGGGTGGGTTTTCACTTAAGACCCGGTCAAACTCGATCCGTGCCAATTCGTTATCACCCACATCATAAAAAGCCCTGGCGAGCTCAAGTCGCGCGCCGGAAAATGCAGGTCTGCGCGCAACCAGTCTCTGCAGACTGAAAATCGCCTCGCCAGCATGGCCACTATCAAGTGCAGCTACACCTAACAGGTAGTCAAATGCATCTTCACCAGACCACTGAACTTCATGCTGGGCCAGCATTTGATAGGCAGCCTCGGTACGACCGTCCCGTAATGCCAACTTGGCCTGTTCGTAAACGGCTTCCCGGTCGAGGGTTTCCGCAGCAAGGGCGGATTCAGCATAACCGCTCGAAACGGCAAGGCTGAGGACCAACATCGCTCGCCATCTCGTTGTTCGGATAATATGTTTCATACCAACTTGTTCTCTATAATTTAATGTATCGATTGATACCCTGTTTTGGGCAAAAACTAAAAATTCAGCTGAAATCCACTGTTAAACGCAAATTCAGTCGTCGAGTTTATCTAATTCAACCGCGCACGGAAAGCAAATAGCGGCTGAACGGGATCCGCCGTTTTTATGCAAGGTCAAGGCACAGCGCTTGCCTGACATTTTCTGTCACCTTAACAGCAGGTATCGAAACTGCCGCATGATCTACCCCAAACAAAATATCAGCCCCCGACTTCGCCAGTGATATCTGGGTTTCGCTAAGTTGATAGCGCAAAAAATGTACAGCTGAAGTCTTCTCTTCATTTTGTCGCTCCATATCCTCATCCGCGATAGGAAACGTTCGGTCACTGTCACCTACCTGAACCCAGATCTGGTTTTCGATACCGATTAAACGCTTAAGCTGTTCTTTACGTTCATCCACATCGGGAAACTGGATCAACAAGGTGCATTTCCAGTTGTCACCATTAGGCAGCAACGGATTATAAGCATCAAGCTCATCCTGAATACCCGCTGCTTCAAATACCTTCTCGATTCTGAGCATTTCCTGGATCTGGTATTTAAGGGTCATTCTGTCCTCAAATAACAATAAGATATGATCGCCAATAGGCACCTGGCGATTTTTCTTATGGGCTAATACAGCGTCCCTGAATCCCGCCCGTTCCTGTGAATATTCTTCCAGAGACCAGAGATCTCCCCTTGTAAGTGCTGTGTTTGCTGACATAGTTAAGTGTTCGCTTGATTAATTATTTGCTTCCGGCTGGCCAACCAATACCAGGAAATTAAATATCATACGCTTTACGCAGCAGACTTATCGGATGTTCACCGGGTTTGTCTTCCGCAGAAAGCGATTCCGCCAGGTGCTCAATATGTTTCGCTGCCATTGGGCAATCGCTCATAAAGTGATCAGCCTGCTGTTCACCAACCTGTCTTATTACCGGGCGAGCAATCTTGAGCGATTTCTCCCGGGTCTCTACCTTAACCGCATAGGTACCGTCGTGGCCTGAGCAACGCTCGATAGGTTTAACCCGGGTATCAGGCACAAGGTCAAGTATATCGCGGGCTTTGAGACCAATGTTCTGGACTCTTAGGTGACAGGCCACTTGATAACTCACATCTCCCAGGCTTTGTTTAAAATCCGTATTGAACTCGCCCTGCCGATGGCGAAGGTGCAGGTATTCGAAAGGATCATAAAAAGCTTTTTGCACTTTAAGTACATCTTCATCATCCGGATACATAAGTGGCAATTCCTGTTTGTACATCAGGACGCAAGAGGGAATGGGAGCCGTCAGGTCATAGCCCTGATCAACCAGTGCCGCAAGTACCGGAATGTTTTTGCGTTTTAGTTGATCAACAGTCTCAAGGTCGCCTAATTCCAGCTTCGGCATACCGCAACAGGCTTCCTTTGTGACCAGGTCAATCTGGATACCATTATGCTCAAATACGCTGATGAAATCTTCACCCAAATGGGGGGCATTGTAGTTTCCGTAACAAGTTGCATAAAAAGCGAGTTTGCCGGTCGTCTCACCGGCAGGTTTGACCTGTTGAGGGGTACTTTTAAATCGTTTGCGAAGTGTGTTCGAGTGATATTCAGGCACCGGGGCATCCTTGTGGACACCAAATGACTTTTCCAGTGCATTACGAAACAGCGCATTCTTATTGGCAGCATTCACCGTGACATCCACCAACGGGATAGAGGCCAGTTTTCCTACCGTATCTGTGCTCGTTAATGTTTCATCACGAAATGATGCGCCGTCCTTCTTATAACGTTGGGCTTTTGCCCTCAACATCAGATGAGGGAAATCCAGATTCCATTCGTGAGGCGGAACATAGGGACATTTGGTCATAAAACAAAGATCACAAAGGTAACACTGATCGACAACCTTGATGTAATCCGTCTTGGCAACACCATCCACTTCCATTGTTTCCGACTCATCGACGAGATCAAACAAAGTTGGAAATGAATCACAGAGACTGACGCAACGGCGGCATCCGTGACAGATGTCATAAACCCGCTCCAACTCAGTATCCAGTGAAGATTTATCCCAATAATCCACGGATTTCCAATCAATTGGATGTCGGGTCGGGGCTTCAAGGCTGCCTTCTCTCATACTGTATAAACCTCTGCTTGGCTCTCAAATTTGTGATCCTATTGTAACCTTTGTTACGATCAATCAGGAAAACTATTGCCTCTGGTTTCAGGGCAACACCTGGTGCACTATTCGTCTCATGAAAAATCAAAGCTTAAATCTACTCCGCGTTCTGACCTCAGTCCGCTTACTACCCATGCTGGCAGTAGCCCTCTGCACTTTAGCTCTCAGTACCAGCCCTCCGGTTCTTGCAGCTGAACTGTTGAAACACACGGTCACAGTTGATGGTCATCCCATGGCACTCTGGGAAAAACGGGTGACAAACCCAAAGGGCACTATCCTGCTGCTGCACGGTAGAACCTGGAGCGCAATCCCTGACTTCGATTTGCAGGTGCCGGGTGAAAACCTGTCATTTATGGAAGGGTTAACTGAAAAGGGTTATACGGTCTATGCACTTGATGCACGAGGATACGGCGGGACTCCGAGGGACCCAGGTGGATGGTTAACGCCGGACCGCGCAGCTAAAGATGCAACCGCTGTCATTACCTGGATAAACGCCAGGAATAATAAGGCAGTTTCTCATCTATTCGGCTGGTCCTATGGTTCCATGGTGGCACAACTGGTCGTTCAGCGGGCACCAGACCTTGTAAGGTCCGTCACACTCTTTGGCTACCCCTATAATCCGGCCCGATTTTCAACCGCGGCACTCCCTACGTATCCCGAAGTCGCACCGGCAAAAGCAAACACTGCAAAAAATGCAGCCAGCGATTTTATTACGCCCGGGTCCATTAGCGAGGCAGCGATTAAAGCTTATGTGAATTCAGCGTTGGTGGCAGATCCAATTCGAGTAGATTTTAAAGCGCTTCACCAATGGCAGGAATTAGATCCGGCACGGGTATCGACACCACTGCTTTTGCTACAGGCGGAGTTTGATCCCCTTGCACCTACAGAACAACAAGCCGCATTTTTTAAGGATGTCGCCACAAAGGAGAAATGGTGGGTAAGCCTGACCGGTGGGGATCATGCGGCCCTGCTGGAGACACCAAGAGAAAAAATGTTAGCGGTAATTGACAGTTTTATTTCCTCGCTATAAACAATTCGCTGGGAACAAACGGCAAACACTCAACAAGCACACTCGGAATAAAGACCATGAACTCTACTAGTAAATATCTGGCAATACTGGCGCTTGGCCTGCTGGCCGCTTGCGGTGAAGAATCCACAGAGAAGCCGGAGGTAGCTGCAGTTCCTATGCCGGTTCTCACAACGATCGCAACCGGGGCGAATATTGCCGGGACCAATGGCATTGAATTTTCGGCAGACAACAAGCTTTATGCTGTTTCGGTCATCGGCTCTACAATTAACATTATCGACCCGGATACCGGTGAAATGTTAAAGACCCTGACCGCCGCGGACGGCATTGTGGGTCCCGACGATATTGCATTTGCCGACGATGGTTCCTACTTCTGGACTTCCATACTGACCGGCGAGGTAGCCGGGTTTACACCGGATGGTTACAAGGTAATCGCCGCCCAGCTTACCCCAGGGGTTAATCCAATTACATTTTCAGATGATGGTCGTCTATTTGTCGCCCAGTGTTTCTTTGGTACAGGGCTATTTGAAGTTGACCCAAAAGGTATCGCAGCCCCCAGGGTTATCGCGGAAGATCTAGGTCCCGGGTGTGGTTTGAACGGCATGGATTGGGGTCCGGATAATCGACTGTATGGACCACGCTGGTTCCGTGGCGAAGTGGTGAGTTTCAATGTCGACGACAACACCATGCGATTGGAAGCCAGCGGCTTCAATACGCCTGCTGCTGTGAAATTCGACAAACAAGGCATTTTACATGTGTTGGACACCGCCACAGGCGAAGTTATCAAGGTAGAGGGCGGCACAAAAACAGTGGTGGCAACCCTGACAATTGGACTGGATAACTTTGCCTTCGACAAGGATAACCGGTTGTTTGTCTCAAGCTTCACCGATGGTTTTGTTAAACGCGTTGAATCGGACGGCAGCCAAACGACGCTTCAACCCGGCGGGCTTGCTCACCCGGGTGGGATCACATTATTGAATAATCGACTAGTAGTGGCTGACCTGCACGCGATTCGCTTCTTCGACCCGAAGACAGGTGAAGAAACCGAGGTGCAACGAAATGTACTCGGGACAGGGAAAATGGGGGGCGCACTCAATCTTTCTACAGATGGCGACAAGCTAATTTTGGCCTCCTGGATTGACGGCGATATTCGTGTCTGGGACCCCGTGGCAAAAGAAGTGGTTGAACGACACACAGGCATTGCCGGGCCGGTTGCTGCCGTCAGATACGCGGGCAAAATCATTGCAACCGCACACGGCGCAAACCGTATCATCGGGCTCGACAAGACCGGCACAACTGAGATGATGACAGTGGTTACCCCAACGGGTTTGGCAGTCTCTGAAGGCGCTCT
>Ga0206123_10001479_pt1 | contig 21994 bp, 18 predicted proteins | sample Helgoland_Spring_2_FD_160086 | JGI IMG/M metagenome (GOLD analysis project Ga0206123, IMG submission 160086) | Pelagic subsurface seawater microbial communities from Kabeltonne, Helgoland, North Sea - Helgoland_Spring_Bloom_20160316_1 | ecosystem: Environmental > Aquatic > Marine > Epipelagic ...
CGAAACCCCAAGCCCAAACGTGGCCCACAAGTTGATCGCCCGCGTACCAGAAGCCATCTTGACGTACACTGGTATACACGCATACCGACCGGATGCCGGCATGACCAAGCAAACAGCAATACGACTGCCCGAAGAGACCTACCAGCGCCTTCAGGCCCTGGCGGGACGCACCGGGCGCACGGCTACTTATTATATCCGCGAAGCCATCGAGACCCATCTGGACGATCTGGAGGACATCTATCTGGCCGAGCAGGTCGCAGAACGTGTGCGGCGCGGCGAGGAAGACGTACTGAGCGCGAATGACTTCTGGCATGACCTGGACAATTGAGTATGCCCGCTCGGTTCAGAAAACCGTTCGCAAGATGAATCCACCAACTCGCCGGCGTGTCCGGGCTTTCCTGGAACAGCGCGTTGCAGGCTTGGCGGATCCGCGCGAGATCGGAGACCCGCTCACGGGGAAGCTGGCCGGTCTATGGCGCTACCGCGTCGGTGATTACCGCGTGATCTGCGAAATATACGATGACCAATTGCGCGTGCTGGCAATTCGTATCGGGCATCGGCGTGAAGTCTACCGATAACTCAGTCAGAATCGGGTACTGCGGCGCGGCCCAATGGCCACGATAGGCGCTGCACGACGTCCGCGCCGATAAACAATCATGAATGAAACCGAAGCCGACACCCGCGCCAATCGCATCGACCCCGTGCTTCGGGACGCGGGCTGGGGTGTCGTCGACGGTAGCCGCGTCGCCCGCGAAGAAATCGCCAAGGGCCGCATCACGACCGCCGGGCGCATCAATCCGCTGAAAGCCGATTACGTGCTGAGCCTGAACGGGCGCAAGCTGGCGGTGATCGAGGCCAAGCGCGCCGGACTCGGCTATACGGAAGGGTTGGCGCAGGCCAAGGAATACGCGAAACGGCTCAATGCCCGCTTTGCCTATGCCACCAACGGGCTGCGCTGGTACGGCGTGGATATGGCAACCGGCGTGGAAAGCGATCTCGAGGGGCCGTTTCCGTCGCCGGAGGCGTTGTGGGACCGCTGCTTTCCACAGCACAACGACTGGCGCGAGCGCTTCGGCGATGTACCGTTCCAGACCGGCGGCGGCAAATGGCAGCCGCGCTATTACCAGCACAATGCGATTACCGCCGTGCTGGAGGCCATCGCCCAGGGCCGCACGCGTATGTTGCTCACGCTGGCCACCGGCACGGGCAAGACGGGCATCGCCTTCCAGATCGCCTGGACGCTGTTTCAGGCGAGCTGGAATCTGTCCGGCGAACCGACGCGGCAACCGCGGATTCTGTTTCTGGCGGATCGCAATTTTCTGGCGGATCAGGCGTTCAATTCATTCGCCGCCTTCCCCGCCGATGCGCTATGCCGCATCAGCCCGGACGAGATTCGCAAACAGGGCAAACTGCCAAAGAACGCCAGCGTGTTCTTCACGATCTTTCAGACCTTCATGACCGAGGGGAAGACGGCCGACGAGCGTGAGTTTACGTTCGAGGGCTATCCGCCGGATTTCTTCGATTTCATCGTGATCGACGAATGCCACCGGGGCGGCGCGCGCGACGAAAGCCAGTGGCGAGACATCCTCGAGCATTTCTCGCCCGCCGTGCAGCTGGGCCTGACGGCCACGCCCAAGCGCGATGCCAATGTCGATACGTACGGCTACTTCGGCGAGCCGCTGTATACCTACGCGCTCAAGGAGGGCATCAACGACGGCTATCTGACGCCGTTCAAGGTGCGCCAGATGGCGAGTACGCTGGACAGCTATTCGTTCTCGGGCGAGGACGAAGTATTGGCCGGCGAGATCGACTACGACCGGCTCTACACCGAGGCCGATTTCAATCGCAAGATCGTGATCGAGGAACGCGAGAAAAGCCGCGTGGCCGAGTTCATGGCCCGGATCGATCAGCGCCAGAAAACGCTCGTGTTCTGTGCCACTCAGGACCACGCGGCGCGGGTGCGCGACTTCATCAATCAGATCAAGACGACCCTGGACCCGGATTACTGCGTACGCGTGACCGCGGACGACGGCGCGGCGGGCGAAACGTTTCTGCGCCGCTTCCAGGACAACGAAAAGACGCTGCCGACCATCCTCACCACCTCGCAGAAACTGTCGACCGGCGTGGACGCGCTCAACGTGCGCAACATCGTGCTGATGCGGCCGATCCGCTCGATGATCGAGTTCAAGCAGATCATCGGCCGTGGCACGCGTGTGTTCGATGGCAAGTATTTCTTCACCGTCTACGACTTCGTGAAGGCGCACGAGCATTTCCAGGATCCGGAGTGGGACGGCGAGCCGGAACCACCCGAAGCGCCGGCGCCCGGACCCTACCCGAACGCCCCCGAACCGGCGCCGGCGGGTGTCGACGAGGACGGGGAGGCCTACGATGACGACCCAGACGAAACGCCCGAAAAAATCGTCGTGAAGCTGGCCGACGGCAAGGCGCGCCGGATTCGCTACCTCGCCACCACCAGCTACTGGTCGCACGACGGCACGCCGATCACCGCGCAGCAGTTCATGGAACAGCTTTTCGGCGATCTCACGGGACTCCTAAAATCCGAGGACGAATTACGCGCGATCTGGAGCGATCCGGACCAGCGAACCGCGTTCATCGAGCGCTTGGCGGAAATGGACTACGACAGCGCCCGAATTGACGACATGCGCCGCCTGATCGACGCACCGGACAGCGACATCTTCGATGTGCTCGCTTATATTCGCTTCACCCTTGCCCCGCGGGCGCGCTCGGAACGCGCCGACATCGCCCGCGAGACCGGCCTGGCGGGCCTCGAGCCGGAAATGCGGGAATTCCTGGATTACGTGCTTGACGCCTACCAGAACCACGGCATACAGGAGCTGGCGCCCAACAAACTCGCCGACTTCCTGCGTATACGCTACGGCGGCACCAACGACGCCAAACGGGCCCTGGGCACCGTTCCCGAGATTCGCCAGGCCTACGTGCAGATTCAAGAGCACCTGTTTCGCTGACTCGACTGGCAGCGCGGCGCAGCACTACGCTGGCACAATCTGCAACACCTGTAGTAAACTGCTGCCAAACCGAGGACGCGGCAACGCGTCCTCACCGTCGCCGCCCGCTGCGCGGCGAATCGAACGGACCAAGGAGGTCGTGTCATGGCAACACAAGGTGTACGGCTGTCGGAATTCACGCTGACGGACGCCCGCAGGGAAGCGGGCATAATGTCGCGCACGGTCTCGGCCCAGGTGGAACACTGGATCCGGCTGGGGCGCGCGATCGAACGCGCACCGGCGTTCGACGACCGCGCGATCAAGTCGGCGCTGCGCGGCGAGATATCGCCTGACGCGCTCGACGCCTACGAGCGGGCGATCTACGACGTGGAGCACGAGGAGTTGATGCGCACCGCCGGCGACAACGAGCGCGACTTCTACCGCCGACTGGCAAAGCGTCAGACCGCGGCCGGTGTCACAGCCGATGAACTGGGCGATTAGGACGCCCTGAATTGGAGCGGCGGCCGACGATGTATGTACTTGCCGGCCCCAATGGCGCCGGCAAGTCGACGCTTTACGAGCTGCGTCTCAAGCCGATCACGGGCGCGCCGTTCATCAATGCCGATCAACTCCTCGAGGCCCGCGCGGCCAACGGCGAGACGCTGGACGCCTATCAGGCCGCCGCGATAGCCGCCGATATACGCGATCGGCATCTGGACGACGGCGTGTCGTTCGTTACCGAAACCGTGTTTTCGCATCCCAGCAAGATCGAGCTCGTCGACCGGGCGCAGGCGGCCGGATTTCGGGTGGTGCTTTATCACGTCAATGTCTCGCGCCCCGAGATTTCGGTCGCACGTGTGCGCTGGCGCGCATCGCAGGGCGGCCATGACGTGCCGGAGGACAAGATCCGCGAGCGTTACACGCGCAATCAGCGCCACATCCGCGACGCCGCCGCACGCGCCGATCTCACGGAAGTCTTCGACGCCTCCAGGGCAAACGCGCCGCCGCGCTGGGTACTCACGCTCAAGCACGGCCAGATTTACAGTCACGCGCCGGATGTACCTGCCTGGGCCAAAGCGCTTTATGACGTCGTGTAGTTGCGGATGTTGCGGGGCGCATACACGCCGCGATACGCACCATGGAATCCGGCCACTGCAACTTCGTGCCGTCTGGAATGTCTGCTCGCTGTGGTCGTGACTAACACAACAATCCGGCCCATTCGCCCCGCCCTGCCTACAAGACGTCGCCGATGACCGAAATCAATCTCATCCTCTTTTTCGTGGGCCTACTGCTGTTTCTGAGTGTGTTGGCCAGCTCGCTGGCGCGCTTCGGTCCGCCACTGCTGCTGATCTTTCTGGTGGTGGGGATGCTGGCCGGTCAGGACGGCCTCGGCCAGATCGATTTCGATAACGTGCCGCTGGCGTTTTTCATCGCCAATCTGGCGCTGGCGGTCATTCTGCTCGACGGCGGCCTGCGCACGCATCTGCAGACGTTCCGGGTCGCTCTATGGCCGGCGTTGTCGCTGGCAACGGTCGGTGTGGCGATATCGGCGACGCTGGCGGGCGCGTTCATCGCAACGTGGATGGATCTCGACTGGCGCTACGGGCTGTTGCTGGGCGCGATTGTAGCCAGCACCGATGCCGCGGCGGTGTTTTCGCAACTACGCCACAGCGGGGTCACGCTCAACCAGCGTGTCAGCGCAACGCTGGAAATCGAGTCCGGCACCAACGATCCGATGGCGATCTTTCTGGTGACCTTCCTGCTGAGCACGATCAACAGCGACGAAGCTGTCACCGTCGCCAGTGTGCTCGGCGACGTTCTGCGTCAGTTCGGTATCGGCATCGTCGGCGGCCTGGCCCTGGGTTATATCCTCTCGGCGCTGTCCGCACGATTGCGGCTGGTCGAGGGTCTGTACGCGCTGCTGATCGCCTCGGGCGGCTTGATGGCGTTCACGGCGATCAATCAGATCGGTGGCAGCGGTTTTCTGGGGATCTATATCGTCGGGCTGGTGGTCGGCAATCGGCGCAACCATGCGACCGAGCATGTATTCCGCGTCATGGACGGGCTGGCATGGCTGGCGCAGGCGGGGATGTTTCTGGTGCTGGGATTGCTGGTCAATCCGGCGCAGCTTCTGGACCACGGCGTTTCCGCGGGGTTGATTGCCCTGTTCCTGATTTTCGTCGCGCGGCCGGTCGCGGTCTGGCTGAGCCTGCTGCCGTTCCATTTTCCGTCGCGCGAGCAGGGGTTCATTGCGTGGGTTGGCCTGCGCGGCGCGGTGCCCATTGTGTTGTCGTTGTTTCCGCTCATGGCCAACCTCGAGGGCGCGCGGTTTCTGTTCGACATCACCTTCGCCGTGGTTCTGGTATCGCTGCTCGTTCAAGGTACGTCGCTGTCCGCGATGGCGCGGCTACTCAAGTTGCAGGTACCGCGCCAGCCCGGCCCGACGGCCAGCTTCGCGTTCAGCGGTACCCGGCCGGATCCCTATGTGCTGCTGGCGTTTCGTATCCAGCCGGCGTCGAGCCTGGCGGCTGCTACCGACGACGCCCTGCGCCGTTTCGACGGCGTACGTTGTATCGCGGTGACGCGCGCCCGGCGATTGCTGTTTCCCAAAGAAGGGTTTGTATTCGCGGCCCGCGATCAGTTGTATCTGCTCACACCGGAGCGCCATCGCGAAGAGCTGGGCCGTGTGTTTCGTGGCGAGGGCCGCAACGCGCCCCAACCCCGCCGTTTCTTCGGCAGTTTCACCCTGCGCGCCGACGCGACGATGCAGACCCTGGCCGAGTCCTATGCGCTCATGCTCGACCCGGAACAACGCGATATGCGTATTGCCGACTACATGCGCCGGCGTTTGCGCCGACGTCCGGTGGAAGGCGACGTGGTCGATATCGACACGCTGCGCCTGACCGTGCGCACGCTGCATGTCGGCGTGATCGAAAGCGTCGGTTTGCAGCTACTCGACGGTGAGCGAACGCGAGAACGCGAACACAAGGGGAGAAAGCGGCGCTGAGATGGCGCTGGGCGGCTACCGAATCAGACGGATTCGGCGGCGTTTTCACGGCGCGGGCGGTGCGCGCCACCGAAGCCGTGCCCCTGGGCCAGACAATAATCCAGCCACTTGTTGAGCAGCAGGTTGCGGGGCCATTGACTCGCGAGCACTTCGTCGTGGATATCCGGCACGCCGGCGAGCGCGGCATAGCGCGAGCGGGTGTCGCAATAGATCGCTTCGGCAAGCTGCGCATCGCGATAGACGCGCAATTGCAGATCGGGGTCGGGCCGGGCGTTATCGCCTTCGCCGAACCAGTAGGTCAGATGAACCGTGGTGGTATAGCGGCAACGCTCGATCACGCGCAGATGCAGCGTTGCATCCTCACCGATGGATGTGGCGTGATCGAACGGTAATTCGATCTCCGGCGCCAGCCGCTCGAACCGCCGGTAATTGCTTTCGTACAGCGCCATGAGGCCGGTGAAGCTGCGGGGTTGCGCGGCGGCCAGCCAGTGATTGCGTTTGAGCGTGGACATCCGGGGACTATAAGGCAGGCGCACACCTTTTCAAATGCAGGCGCGCGCCACCACGCCGGGTTCGCGATGCGCGGACTGGCTAGAACGACCGCCTTCTCAGGTTCTTGTCCTGCATGACCATGGTCGCGATCTCTTCGATCGACTTGTTGGTGGTCTCGGCATACGGCAGGCCCTGGCGCTTGTAGAGCTGCTCGGCCTGACGCAATTCGTAGCTGACCTGGGGCAGCGCCGCGTAACGGCTGCCGCGCCGGCGTTCACTACGAATCTGGTGCAGCCGCGACGGATCGATCCACAACCCGTAGAGCTTGTCGCGATACGGGGCCAACGCGCGCGGTAGCCGGGCGCTCTCGAGCTCGTCTTCGGTGAGCGGGTAATTGGCGACGTACACGCCGTGCTGCATGGCCATGTAGACGCATACCGGCGTCTTGCCGCAGCGCGACGGCGCAATCAGGATTACCTGGGCGTCGTCATAGCCATCTTCGCCTACGCCGTCGTCGTGAGTGAGCGCGAAGTTCATCGCGTCGATGCGCGATTCGTAGATGTCCTCGTCGGCGATACCGTGGGCGCGGCCCTCACGGTGGGTCGACTTGGTATCCAGCGCGCCTTCCAGCGACGGCAGAAACATGTCGAACAGGTCCAGAAACAGCACCTCGCCCCCGCGCAGGATCTGGCGCACCTCGTCGCTGACCGTGGTGGAGAATATGATCGGCTGCAGACCGCTGGTCTTGCCGGTGTGTTCGATGTATTCCAACGCCGACCGGGCTTTTTCCGAGCTGTTGATGAACGGCAGCGTCGACTGCTTGAAGCTGTCCTCGTCGAACTGGGTGAGCAGCGTCGTGCCCAGCGTCTCGGCGGTAATTCCGGTCCGGTCGGACAGGAAGAATATCGATCTCTGGGCGTTTGGGGAGTCCGTCATGGCCGCTATCCTGCCCGATGCCGGCGCCATCGCCTAGCCCGTCAGTCCGCCTGCCGACGACGCACTGGCGCGAGGCCGTGTAAAATGCCGCGCTTATCTATTTGCCTCGCGAGGATGATATCTGTGCATAACGAGCACGTGGCGTGGTTCAGCCAACTGGGAATGAGCGATGTCGAGCATGTGGGCGGCAAGAACGCCTCGCTCGGCGAAATGATCAGTCATCTGGCGGATGCCGGCGTCAATGTGCCGGACGGCTTTGCCACCACCGCTGCCGCGTATCGCCAGTTTCTGGCTCACGACGGCCTGGCCGACCGGATCAACGCCGCCCTCGACGCCCTCGACGTGGACGACGTCGATGCGCTGGCCGAAACCGGGGCGAAGATTCGCGAGTGGGTGATCGCCCACCCCTTCCCGCCGGAGCTGGAGGCCGCGATCCGCGATTCGTTCGCGACGCTTGCCGGCCAGAGCGATGGCAATAATGCCGATATCTCGGTCGCCGTGCGTTCGTCGGCCACGGCCGAAGACCTGCCGGACGCCTCGTTTGCCGGTCAGCAGGAAACCTTCCTGAATGTGCGCGGGCTGGACAACATCATGCTCGCGATCAAGGACGTGTTCGCGTCGCTGTTCAACGACCGCGCCATCTCCTATCGCGTGCACAAGGGCTTCGAGCACAGCCAGGTGGCGCTGTCGGCCGGCATTCAGCGCATGGTGCGCGCCGATACCGGCTCTTCGGGCGTGATGTTCACCATCGATACCGAGTCCGGCTTCGACCAGGTTGTGTTCATCACTAGTTCCTGGGGGCTCGGTGAAGCTGTGGTGCAAGGCGCGGTGAACCCCGACGAATACTATGTCTACAAACCCAACGTGGACGCCAAGCGCCCGGCCATCCTGCGGCGTGTGAATGGCGGCAAGGCCGTGAAGATGGTCTACACGGCCGATCGCAGCCACGGCAAGACGACCGAGTTCGTGGACGTGGACGCCGCGGATCAGGCGAAGTTCTCGATCACGGATGCCGACGCCGAAGCGCTGGCCGCCCAGGCGCTGATCATCGAACGCCATTACGGCCGGCCCATGGACATCGAATGGGGCAAGGACGGCGAGACCGGCGAGCTGTATATCCTGCAGGCCCGTCCGGAAACCGTGAAGTCCAACAACGGCGGCACGCTGGAACGCTATCAGCTGGATTCCAGCGGCCGAAAAGTGCTGGTGGAAGGCCGTTCGATCGGCCAGCGCGTGGGCGCGGGTGCGGTACGCAACGTCAAGTCCATCAAGGAGATGAACAAGGTCCAGCCGGGCGATATCCTGGTCACCGACATGACCGACCCGGACTGGGAACCGGTGATGAAACGCGCCTCCGCGATCGTGACCAACCGCGGCGGCCGCACCTGCCACGCCGCGATCATCGCGCGCGAGCTGGGTATTCCCGCCGTCGTCGGCACCGGCAAAGGCACCGAAAGTCTCACCGACGGCATGGCGGTGACGGTGTCCTGTGCCGAGGGCGACACCGGCTATGTCTACGACGGCGAGATCGACTTCAAGGTCGACGAGATTTCGCTGGATACGATGCCCGAGATCGACACCAAGATCATGATGAACGTCGGCAACCCCGACCGCGCGTTCGATTTCGCGGGCACGCCGAACGCCGGTGTGGGGCTGGCACGGCTGGAATTCATCATCAACCGTCAGATCGGCGTGCATCCGCGCGCCCTGCTCGAATACGACGACCAGCCGCTGGAACTTAAAAAGACCATCGACGCCCATATCGCCGGCTATAGCAATCCGGTAGAGTTCTATATCGACCGGCTCGTGGAAGGTATTTCCACCATTGCTGCGGCATTCGCGCCCAAGCCGGTGATCGTGCGGCTGTCGGACTTCAAGTCCAACGAGTACGCCAATCTGATCGGCGGCGAGCGCTTCGAGCCGGACGAAGAGAACCCCATGATCGGCTGGCGCGGCGCTTCGCGCTATCTGGCCGAGGACTTCAAGGCCTGCTTCGAACTGGAGCTGGCCGCGATCAAGCGTGTTCGCGACGACATGGCGCTCAAGAACGTCCAGATCATGATCCCGTTCGTGCGCACGCTGGGCGAGGCCCGCGGCGTGACCGAACTGCTCGCCGAGCACGGGCTCAAGCGTGGCGAGGACGATCTGCGCGTCATCATGATGTGCGAACTGCCATCCAACGCCCTACTCGCCGATGAATTCCTGGAATACTTTGACGGTTTTTCCATCGGCTCCAACGACATGACCCAGCTGTCGTTGGGCCTGGACCGCGATTCCGGTCTGATCTCACACCTGTTCGACGAACGCGACCCGGCGATCAAGCTGCTGCTGGAAAAAGCGATTGCGGCCTGCAAGCGCAACGACAAATACATCGGCATCTGCGGCCAGGGGCCGTCCGACTACCCGGACCTGGCCAAGTGGCTGCTGGAACAGGGTATCGAGAGCATGTCTCTCAACCCCGATACCGTGGTCAGCACCTGGCTTTATCTGGCGGGCAAGGACGTCTGAAACAACGCGAGCAACGATCCAGGAAATGACCATGTCCGAAACCTTGCCGTTTTTCGTGGAAGCCCGGCAGCTGCATGAGCTGCTGGGCGCCCCGGACGTCCAGGTGGTGGCCGTGGAGTCCGAGGCCGACTTTGCCCAGGCCCATATTCCGGGCGCGCTGCAACTGGCCAAGCCCGATTTCACCGCCAGCGACCCACCGGTGGAAGGCCTCATGCCGGACACCAAGCAACTCGCTGCGGCGCTGTCTGATGCCGGACTGCGCAACGACGCGCATATCGTGGCTTACGACCGCATCGGCGACGCCGCGGCTGCACGCCTGCTGTATACCCTGGATGTGATGGGTCATGGCGCCATTTCGCTGCTCGACGGCGGGCTCCGGGCCTGGCACGCGGCCGGCTACCCGCTGGAAAGCGGTGCTCCGTCCGCATCGCCCACGACATTCGACGTCGAACCCCAGCCGCAAGGCATCGCCGATCGCGACTGGATTCAGGCGCATCTGGACGACAACGACACCTGTTTTCTGGATGTGCGCAGCGCACCGGAGTACTCCGGCATCGATGTGCGCAGCGCCCGCGGCGGCCATATCCCGGGGGCCGTCAATCTGGACTGGCAACAGTTCAAGGACGCCAACGGCCGCCTGCGCCCGCGTGCGGAACTACAGGAATTACTGGTCCGGCATGGCATCGACGCCGACCACGACATTACCGCCTACTGCCAGAGCCATACGCGCTCGTCCTACGCCTGGCTGGTGCTCAAGGCGTTGGGCTATACCCGGGTGCGCGGCTACCCGGGCTCGTGGTCGGACTGGGGCAACAACCCGGATACACCGGTCGAATAACCGGACCCAGCGATGAGAAACGAACTCGGGCGCGGCGCGCTGTTCGCCATCGGCGCGGCCGCTGCCTTTGCGTGCATGAGCGCGCTGATCAAGATCGCCGGCGAGGGCCTGCCCAATCCGGTGATCGTTTTTTTCCGCAATTTCTTTGCGCTGGTCGTACTTGCACCCTGGCTGCTCGCGCGCCGTGGGTCGGGCGTGACGCTCGCCACCCGGCGCCCCGGAATGCACCTATTGCGCGCCACAACCGGCCTGGGCGCGATGTATTGCTTCTTTTTTGCAATCTCGCAATTGCCGCTGGCCAGTGCGGTATTGCTCAATTACAGCCAACCGCTGTTTCTACCCTTTATCGCCTGGGCCTGGATTGGTGAGCGCCCGCCCACGCGGATCTATCCGGCGGTGATACTCGGTTTCGTGGGCGTTATCCTGATTCTCAAGCCCGGCCTCGGCTGGGCCGGCCCGGCCGGTCTGTTCGGCCTCGGCGCGGGGATACTCGCGGCCATTTCGATGGCGGCCATACGCCGCATGTCCAGCACCGAACCCACCCTGCGCATTGTCATGTACTTCAGCGTACTGGCGACACTGGTCTCGGCCGTCCCCGCAGCGATGTACTGGCAGACGCCGGACACGACCGAGTGGCTGGCGCTTGCGGGCGCGGGCGTAATCGCCGTGGCGGGCCAGCTGTTTCTCACCCAGGCCTATTCTCTGGCCCCGGCAGCACACATCGGTGCGCTCATCTATACCACGGTACTGTTCGCAGCCTTGATCGGCTGGCTGGTATGGCACGAAAATCCGGATGCACTGAGTATAGTCGGCGGGTTGACGGTCATACTGGCTGCCTTGATTGTCGTTTTCGTGCGCCAACCCCGCTCCGGCAGAACCCCATGAACAATGGCGAAGACCGCACCAACGGTCCGATAACCGATCACTTCGATGGTGAGCGTTTTTACAACGAACGCCCGATCAAACACAGCTTCAAGGATTTCCGGTGCTGGGTGCGAACCCGCGAACACAACCCATGGGAGCGCATCACGGGCTTCGTGCCCCCGGCGCCACCGCCACAGCGCGTGGACGATCTGCGGGTTAGCTGGATTGGCCATGCCACCGTACTGATCCAGACGGCCGGCCTGAATATCCTCACGGACCCGATATTCTCCGACCGTATCGGCCCGATACCCGGCTTCGGTCCTCGCCGATACCATCCGCCCGGCGTCGCTTTTGACGATCTGCCGCCGATCGACGCGGTGTTGATCAGCCACGCCCACTACGATCATCTGGATCGGCCCACGCTACGCCGGCTCGTCGCACGCTTCGATCCGTTGATCGTGGCCGGTCTCGGCCTGCGACGTTTGCTGAAAACCACGGGAACGCGGCGCGTTGTCACCGCCGACTGGTGGCAGGACGTAACGCTTTCAGACACCGTCCAAACCACCCTCACACCCGCCCGGCACTGGTCCAGGCGCGGGCTGTTCGACCGCAACCGTTCGCTATGGGCGGGTTTCTGGCTGCATACGCCGGCCGGCGCGGTGTATTTCGCCGGTGATACCGGCATGGCGCCACACTTCGACGCGATCCGTCAGCAACTGGGCCGCCCGCGCGTCGCGCTGTTGCCGATCGGCGCTTACGAGCCGCGCTGGTTCATGGCACAACAGCACATGAACCCTGAAGAAGCGGTCACCGCGCATCAGATCCTTGGCGCGGAGCACAGCATCGGCATCCACTTCGCCACGTTCAAACTCAGCGACGAAGCAAAGCTGGCACCGGTGACCGCGCTGGATGACGCCCGCAAAGCGGCGAGCGTAACGCCACAAGCGTTCCTGGCGCCGGCGTTCGGTCATGGCTATACGTTCGATTAGCGGCAACTGACACTATCGCGCCGGCTGAGCTGGGGGTGTCATCAGGTTGCTTTCTATTGCGGCCCACGATCATGCAACAATCACCGCTGCCATTGCCGCCCCAACGGCACACGCGCCCCATCCAACGTATTTTTCAGCCCGTCGTAAGCGGCCTGCGCCTCGGTGGCCTGTCCGCGCACGCCGAATTCGATGCTGCGGCGCCCGTCAGCGTTGGGCAGACAGGAGATACGCACGTCGGGGTGGGCGTCCATGACTTCCTGCATGATGTCTATGAGCGCGCTCTCGGGGGTTTCCAATACCTCGACCAGAAGCTCCACATCGCGCTCGGTGCGCTGCAATTGCGCATAGTGCGTATCCAGCACCCACGCAACCATCGGCCACGCCATGTTCGGAAAGCCGGGCACAAAGTGATGATGCCCCAGCGAGAACCCGGGTACTTGATTGACCGGGTTCGGAATGACCTGCGCCCCCGTCGGCCACTCCACCATATGGATGCGCTGGGGGTAGGCCTCGTCGCCGAACTTCTCTTCGAGCAGCGCCCGACCGTCGGCATTGAACTCCAGCGGCCGGTTGACGGCCGCCGCCGCACACTGACGGGTGCGGTCGTCCGGCGTAGCACCAATGCCGCCGAAGCTGAACACGATATCCGAACTGGCCATGGTATCGACCAGCGTGTCCTCGAGCAGGCCCGCGTCGTCGCCGACAAAACGCGCCCAGTCCAGCGCCATGCCGCGCTCGGCCAGCATGTCGATGACACGGGGCATGTGCTTGTCGGTGCGCTTGCCGGATAACAACTCGTCACCGACGAGCACGATCCCGATACGCTGGCGCGATGTCACGGCGTGGCCTGCAATGAAACGGGCCACGCTCGCGCGCGGCCCGTGGGTTCCCGAGTCATGTCGGCATCAGGCCTCGGGCAGCCAGCCGGACTGCTCAATGGCACCGAAGATATCGGTCTCGGTGGTGATACCCAGCAGTTCGCCGTCCTTGCCGGCCACCAGCAGACGGCTGATGTTCTTCTCGGCAATGACGTTCGCCGCCTCGCGCAGTTGCGTCTCCGGAGACACAGTCACAACCGGCCGCGATGCGATCTCACCCACCGTGCTGTCGGTCGGCGAGGTGTTTCCGCGTACGATCTTGGTCACGATGTCGCGCCGGGTCATGATGCCCCACTCGCCCTTGTCGTTGGGCTCGACCACCAGCGACGACACTTCGTTGCGGCGCATCTCGTGCATGGCCTCGTGCACGGTGGTGTCGTCGGTAACCGTGATCAGGGAACGCGTCATCACGTCCGACACGGCGTTCGGGGTGCGGCCGCTGGCGATCATTTCCTCCATCGGCTGCAGCAGACGACGGATCTCGCGCTGCTTGCGTTCGCGTGCGAGTTTTTCGCTGCGCTGCTTGCGTTTGGTTTCGAGGTCGATGCCGCCCTGAATCTGCTCGATGAGCGCGTCGGCGAACTGGCTGGTGCCGACTTCCGTAGCACCTTCCATGTTGCGGGCGAAGTCGTAGGTCACGATGCCGTCGGCGAGCACTTCCGGATAGGCCAGGCTGATCAGGTCGGCGGCTTCCTGCCAGCCGATGTACTCGAGCATGTTCACGCCCGAGAACAGCAGCGAACCCGGGTTGACCTTGTTCTTGTCGGCGTACTTGGGCGCGGTGCCGTGGGTAGCCTCGAACACGGCGATGTTGTCGGACATGTTCGCGCCGGGCGCGATGCCCATGCCGCCGACCTCGGCTGCCGCCGCGTCGGAGATGTAATCGCCGTTGAGATTCATGGTGGCCAACACGTCGAAGTCGTCCGGGCGCAGCAGCATGAGCTGGAAGATGATGTCGGCGATCCGGTCCTTGATCACGATCTTGCCTTCCGGCTGACGACCGTTGTACTCGGCGTACAGCTGGTCCTCGGTGATCGTGCAGTGGCCGAATTCTTCGCGGGCGACTTCATAACCCCAGGCACGGAACGCGCCCTCGGTGAACTTCATGATGTTGCCCTTGTGCACCAGGGTCACCGACTCGCGGCCGTTGTCGACCGCGTACTGGATGGCCTTGCGCACGAGCCGCTTGGAGCCGAACTCGGAGATCGGCTTGATGCCCAGGCCCGCATCCTCGAAGAAGTCGGCCTTGAGTTCCTCCCTGAGGAACTTGGCGAGTTTCTTATTCTCTTCGGTACCGGACTGATACTCGAGGCCGCAGTAGACGTCCTCGGTGTTCTCGCGAAAGATCACCACATCGACCTTGCCCGGGTCCTTCAGCGGCGACGGCACGCCGGCGTAATGGCGCACGGGGCGCACGCAGGCATACAGATCCAGTTCCTGCCGCAGGGACACGTTGAGCGAGCGAAAGCCCTCGCCGACCGGTGTGGTCAGCGGGCCCTTTATCGCGACCCACAGATCCTTGATCGCTTCCAACGACTCGGCCGGGAAATAGTCGCCGTCGTAGACCTTGGCGGCCTTTTCGCCCATGAACAGCTCGGCCCAATGAACCTTGCGCTTGCCGTCATAAGCCTTTTCGATCGCGGCGTCCCAGATACGCATGCACGCCTTGGTGATATCCGGCCCGATGCCATCACCCTCGATGTACCCGAGGATCGGATTATCGGGCACCGTCATTTGATCGTTCTCGACGGTGATTTTCTGGCCGTCTTCCGGCAGGCGCACGTGCTTGTAGGCCATGGGCCACTACTCCTTGGTAATCGAGCGTAATGTTCTATCAGCCGGTCGAATGGCTGGCGTTAAAGCCATCCACTGCGATCGGCGCTGGTTGCAGTCAGGCCGCGTCAGCCGCACTTTCCAGCATGGGCTTGAGTTCGCCCGACTGGAACAGATCGATGACGATATCGGAGCCGCCGATCAGCTCGCCGCCGACATAGAGCTGCGGGATCGTCGGCCAGTTCGAGTAGACCTTCACGCCCTGACGATAAATTTCTTCGTCGTCGAACACGTTGACGGCCTTGAAGTCGACACCGCAGGCCTTGAGCGCTTCTGCGCTGCGCGCCGAAAAGCCGCACTGCGGGAAATCCGGGGTGCCTTTCATGTACAGCACGATCGGATTGTTCTCGACTTCCTGCTTGATGACTTCCATTGCCTTGGCACTCATGGCGTACTACCTGTGCTAGTGAAATTGATGCTGAAACCGGATTGTTTCGAAAGAGTCTTGCGATTGGGTGCAATTATAACGCGCCTGTCTACTCACCGTTGTCCGGACTGTAACCGCCGCCGCCCGCGGATGTGACCCGCAATCGTTGCCCGGCGTGGGCGGTCCCGTTGCATTTGGGCGGCAGGACATTGTCGTCGAGCCGGTTTTCACCCCGATGACCCGCAGCGCCGCCACCCCGGCCCCACGGCGCATAACGCCTGCGCTCGGTCAGCAGGGTATAACGTGCTTCGCGCAGGAACTCGAGCTCACGTACCAGACCATCGCCGCCGCGATGAACGCCGGCACCGCCGCTACCGCGCCGGATGGCGTAGCGCTGCACACGCAACGGGAAATGCCGCTCCAGCACTTCCACCGGGGTATTCAGAGTATTGGTCATATGTGCTTGCACCGCGCTGGCGCCGTCCCGATGCGGCCCTGCGCCCAGACCGCCACCCATGGTTTCGTAGTAATCCCAGGGCGCGTCGTCAGCGTGCGAACCGAGCGCGACGTTGTTCATGCTGCCGTGGCTGGCGGCGGGAATACGCTCGGGCACGGCCTGCGCCAGCGCGCCGAGTACGACATCGACCACACGCTGGCTGGTCTCGACATTGCCCGCCGCCACGGCATGCGGGCGGGCGGCATTGAGCAGCGATCCCTCCGGCGCGCTGATTGCGATATCGTCGAACGCGCCAGCGCATGCCGGCAGCTGGGCGGGCATCAGACAACGCAGCGCATACAAAACGCCAGCCGCAGTTACGGACAGCGGGCAGTTGACGTTACCCGCCACCGCGTCGCTGCTGCCGGAAAAATCCACCGCCACGCCACCATTGTCGATATCAATCCGGCAGACGATCGCGATGTCGCGGTTACCCTGGCCGTCGTCATCGAGATAATCGGTGAAACGATAGCGCCCGTCCGGCAGCTCCCGTAGCGCGCTGGCGGCCAGCTCGCGCGCATAGGCGTTGTAATCACCCAGCCGATCCTCGAAACGACCGACATCGGCGGCATCCGCGCCGGTCAGGGCCGTGAGCCGCGCCAGACCGACCCGGTTGGCCGCAATCTGGGCGCTGAAATCACCGCGCGCTATCGCGGGGTTTCGCAGCTGCGCCAGCCACCCGCCCAGCACGGTTTCGTTGATCGCATCATGTTCCACCAGCGCGACCGGGGCGATAACCACGCCCTCTTCGTCCAGGTGCTTGGACAACGGCATCGAGCCCGGCGACTCCGACCCGATATCCGCGTGGTGGGCACGGTTGGCGACGAACGCGACCAACACCCCCTCCACGAATAACGGCGCGATCAAGGTCACGTCCGGCAGATGCGTGCCACCCAGGTACGGGTCGTTGAGCGCGACCATCTGCCCGGGGCGCCAGTCGCGAGCGGCCACAATATCGGCCATGGCATAGGCCATGCTGCCCAGATGCACGGGGATATGCGCTGCCTGGGCACACAGGCGGCCGCGGGCGTCGAACACGGCACAGGAGTAATCCAGCCGGTCCCGGATATTGGGCGAGAACGCCGCTTGCGCCAGACAGGCGCCCATTTCCTCGCAAACCGCGGTGATGCGGCTAGCGAATACCGCGAGGTCGATGGCATCGGTTGCAGCGGCACGCCCGTTCATGGCGCGAGTCTAGCAACGCCTCGCTGCCGTTGTAAGCCTGTTCCCCGCCCGGCAAGCAGGAGTGAAAACCTTTGTTTTCACGGATTGACTTTGAAAAGCGCAGACGAAACCTTATATAACTAACGACGTCGATTCATTCATCCGACACAAGGAATACAACATGGCATTTGAACTGCCCGATCTACCGTATGATTACGACGCACTCGAGCCGTACATCGACGGCCGCACGATGGAGATCCATCACGACAAGCACCACAACGCTTACCTGACCAAATTCCAGAAAGCCATCGAAGGTACCGAACTGGAAGATCAGGATCTGGAAACCATTCTGGCCAAGGCCGGCCAGCATGGCGCCGGCGTTCGCAACCAGGGCGGCGGCTACCTCAACCACATCATTTTCTGGAACAGCATGTCGCCGAGCGGCGGCGGCAAGCCGAGCGGCTCGCTGGGTACCGCCATCGACTCGAGCTTCGGCTCCTTCGACGACTTCAAGGAGCAGTTCACCAATGCGGCGACCGGTCTGTTCGGTTCCGGTTTCGTGTGGTTGGTTCCGGAAGGCAATCAGCTCAAGATCGTGTCCACCCCGAACCAGGACAACCCGGTCATGGACGTGGTCTCGGAAGCCTCGAGCCGTCCGCTCATGGGCCTGGACGTCTGGGAACACGCGTTTTATCTGAAATACCAGAACCGCAAGCCCGAATACGTTGAAGCCTGGTGGAACGTCGTCAACTGGGACGGCATCGCCAAGCAATACGATAAAGACGTGATCGGCTAATCGCCACGGTTGCGCTAGAATGCAGCCCCGTCGCGCTTGCGGCGGGGCTTTTTCTTTTAGCGACTCCCCTATGGCTACTTCCCACCTGATTCCGACATACAACCGCCAGCCGGTGACCTTCACCCACGGCGAAGGCGTATGGCTGTTCGATAGCGACAACCGCCGCTATCTCGATGCGCTCGCCGGCATCGCTGTCAATGTTCTCGGCCACGCGCACCCCGCGCTCGTGGCGGCCATTAGCGAGCAGGCCGCCGGGCTGCTGCATACCTCCAATCTCTACGAGATCGACGTCCAGAACCAGCTCGCCGACCGACTGTGCGCGCATGCCGAAATGGACGCCGTATTCTTCGGCAACAGCGGCAGCGAGGCCAACGAGGCGGCGATCAAGCTGGCGCGCCTGCACGGCCATGCTCGGGGATTCGATGTTCCGAAAATCGTGGTCATGGAGGGATCATTTCATGGCCGGACCCTGGCCGCGCTCGCAGCGACCGGCAACGCCAATGCCCAGCGCGGATTCGAGCCGTTGCCCGAAGGTTTCATCCGGGTAACGTATGGCGACCTGAATGCCATCCGTGCGCTGGATGACCACGATATCGCAGCCGTACTGGTCGAACCCATCCAGGGCGAAGGCGGCGTGCGTATGCCGCCGGCGGACTTCCTGCCCGGCCTGCGCGAGCTGTGTGACGCCAATGACTGGCTGCTGATGCTCGACGAAGTCCAGACCGGCATCGGCCGTAGCGGGCACTGGTTCGCCCATCAGGCGACCGGTATCACGCCGGACGTGATGTGTCTGGCCAAGGGCCTGGGTGGCGGCGTACCGATCGGCGCCACGCTTGTCGCCGGTGCCGCGCGTTCGCTGTTCGGGCCCGGCAGCCACGGCTCCACGTTTGGCGGCAATCCGCTGGCATGCCGCGCTGCGCTGACGGTCCTCGACACCATCGAACAGCAGGGGCTGCTCAGCCATGCCCACGCCATGGGCGATTCCATCCGAAGCCAGATCGACGCCCGTGTCGGCGAACTGGAACAGGTACACGAGATTCGGGGCGCGGGACTAATGATCGGCATCGAACTTGATCGCCCCTGTCCGGAGCTCGTCAATGCCGCGCGCGCCGAGGGCGTCCTGCTCAACGTGACCGCGCAGTCGGTCATCCGCCTGCTGCCGCCGCTGATCATCGGCCCGGCCGAGGTGGAACGCCTGGTCGACGTGGTCTGCCATCTGATCGAGACCGTAGGCGCAAAGAACGTTTCGAACGCTTAATTCAGACAACCCGATTTCAATAACCCATGACCCTGCGACACTTCCTCAGCCTCGACGATCTGGGTGCCGACGGCATCAAGCGTGTTATCGACAACGCCATCGCGCTCAAGAAAAAACCGCCGCGCAAGCCGCCGCTGGCCCGGCACACGCTGGCGATGGTTTTCGAGAAAGCCTCGACCCGTACACGGGTATCGTTCGAGGCCGGCATGGCGCAGCTGGGCGGGCATGCGATCTTCCTGTCCCCGGCCGACACCCAGATCGGGCGCGGCGAAGCGGTGGAGGACACCGCGCGCGTACTCTCTCGCATGGCCGACGCCGTGATGATTCGAAACCACTCGCACGAGGTGCTCGAGCAATTCGCCAGGCACTCGCGAGCGCCGGTGATCAACGGTCTGACCGACCGCCTCCATCCGTGCCAACTGCTCGCGGATCTGCAGACATATACCGAGCAGCGCGGCGACATTGCCGGCGCTACCGTCGCCTGGATCGGGGATGGAAATAACATGTGCCATTCCTATCTCAACGCCGCCCGCCTGCTCGGCTTCGATCTGCGTATCGCCACGCCCCCCGGCTACGGCCCGGATACCCGGTTACTGGATGCGGCCGGCGAGCGGGCGACCCTCTGTGAGGACGCCGCACAGGCCGCGGACAACGCGGATCTCGTCGTGACCGACGTCTGGGCCAGCATGGGCGACGACAGCGACCGGGAAACAAGATTGGCGGACTTCGCCAACTATCAGGTCAACAAAGCGCTGATGAGCTGGGCAAACGCCGACGCCCTGTTCATGCATTGCCTGCCCGCCCACCGCGGGGAGGAAGTCAGCGCCGAGGTGATCGACGGTCCGCAAAGCGTTGTATGGGACGAAGCCGAAAACCGCCTGCATGCGCAGAAGGCATTGTTGCTGGATTTGCTGGACTCTGACTAGGGCGTTGGCTTTGGTTAGCTCGTGCGGCGCCTCATCTTCGCTCTGAAACCGAAGAAGGTTGTCCGCCAATAAACGCAAATGTGAAGGCAGATGCAGGGTGTAACTTCATAAGTGTTGCGTTCTAGCGCGGATGTTCCGCTTTTAAAGATCGCCGATTGAGCGATAACGCTCATCCAGGGACAGGCCGGGTACCGACCCAAAGCGGACGCTCTTAATGGAGACCACCCGTTTCCGACATGCGCTATCTTTTGGCAAATAGTGATCGCAGTAGGCTAGTGTGGCGCGGGAATCAGCGGGTATCGCCAGCCGCAATGGCGCTTGCTGCAGGCTATGGCGCGCGGCGACTATGGAGGGCGAGTTACGAATGCAGAAGAGATACCGCCGTAGGTGGTTCGCCACGTCGTTGGCGTCGACATAACACGTTACAAACGCATAACCGACTGAGTATCTACTATGAGGGAGAGTGTTATGTCGGCCGCGCGCTGCGTGTTATACCTACAAATGTCGTCGAATAGGCGTTAGGCATAGAAAAGGAAGCCATGAATAGCCTCAACAAATCGATTATCTTGGCGTTCATCATTCACTGCGGACTGATACTAGCCTTCGCTATTCTCGGTGGCTTTTTACACGCTCCGGTTGTTATTTCCGCATCGATTTATGCCATTGCTCTCGTATCGGCATATTTCGCGCTTCAGCGCAGTGACGTTGTGAATCCTCTACATGTTGCAAAGCGGCTTGTGGTCCTTCATTTAACGACTTCGTCTTTGTTGCTGGTCATCGGTGTGTTGGCCGAAAAAACCGTACCGTTGACTGGGGGCGCATTAACCTACATTGCACTCATGACGTTCTATATCGTCAATTCACCTGGTTTGCTAGTTTCAAAGTTACTTCCCTATCCTGGCAATCCTGAACTTGTCTGGGAAGCACTCGGATATATTTCAGAAATGTCAGTAACAGCAATCTGGCTTTATGTTGCTTTCCGACTTGGAGGCGTATTCTCAAGCAATGCAGCAAGAAATGCCTAACGAATCATTGCATTGGACATTTGACCCGTTGCGCTTTTTCGCTGTCGCGAAAAAATGCTCACGCGTCAAATGCCACTGAATTCAGGCGCTAGGTACCCTCATAAGGCGCGCAGGCTGGCCAATCGTGCCCGAAATAATGTAGCGCTCGTTTCCGGAGTATGCCGCCGACGGCTATTGCTTGATAGCAATAGCCGCTTCTAGCCGATAGCGACCCAAAGCGGACATCGATCAGGGATGTGAAAGCCCAAGTGTCGCTATCTAAGTTTGGCGTCTTTTCTATATCTAAATAGGTGCTGGTGCGTCATGTGATTGAAGTTCGCCTGCGGCCCATCGATGTGGAACAAGCCGTGGCGCTGAGCCAGCGCACGGCCTATAAAAGGCTGAGTAGCACTACTGCTTTAGGGCTACATGACCATCCCTCAGGCTCGCGGCTCGGCACTGACCAAAGATATCGTCGGCGCGCGCGTAAACCGATGTCTGAATACGGAATAATCCAAGCACAGAGTCGAACAGATTGTCCTGCGAATAGGCATTATCGGCAATCCTGGTGAGGCAGCTGCGATCAAGGCCGAACCCGGACGAGAACCAAGCCAATGCAGGTACGTGGGTCTGTACCTTCGGTGCGAGCGCGTAGGGAAAGCCGTGCAGGTA